>Ga0207671_10000090_pt1 | contig 139664 bp, 99 predicted proteins | sample KBSC24metaG_FD_184352 | JGI IMG/M metagenome (GOLD analysis project Ga0207671, IMG submission 184352) | Corn rhizosphere microbial communities from Kellogg Biological Station, Michigan, USA - KBS C2-4 metaG (SPAdes) (version 2) | ecosystem: Host-associated > Plants > Roots > Rhizosphere > Soil...
ACACGGGGACGGTTCACTTCACCAGCACGGATCCTCTGGCTGTACTTCCGGCCAACGTGACGCTCACGAATGGCACGCGTCAGGTGAGCATCAAGCTGAAGACCCACGGCAGCAAGACGGTTACGGCCACCGATACCGTTAACACCGCGATCAAGGGCACAAGCCCAGCGGTCACAGTAAACTAGATCGATCTTCAAATCATCCCCTGCGCCGGTATTGGCGCAGGAGATGATTTTTCCGATTCTCGCTCCCTCTGCTTGAATTCACCCATGACGCATCCAATCGTCACATTTCGGACGGTTCATTCGTCTCGCGAATGTAGGAACAGCCGCCGTCTGCTACAATGATACGTCCGCGGCTGCCAACTAGACGGCAGCAAACCAAGGATAATCCCTCACCAATAAATCAGGGATTATCTCTCCCTATTCCAGTTTGCATTGAACATTCAGGCAGATCCATCGCCCATTTCGCCAGAATTGAGGTCGCAGAATGAATGCGTTTCCGACAAAAGGCCGGCACACCATAATGCCGTGCGTCAAACCGATATCCCGCATATTGCAAGTGCTTAGAAATGCGTTGAGGCTCACGCCGGTACTGGCGGTTCTCTCCGCGCCGGCTCACGCATCCACCATAAACGTGCCGGGAGATAAGACAACAATCGCCGCAGCCATTACCGCTGCTACCAATGGAGACACGATCCTGGTCGCCGACGGCACTTATGGCAGCGCCGACAACCTGAACCTCTCAATCAATAAGTCCATCACAATCGCATCGGTAAATGGCGCTGCATCGACCACGATCAACTGTTCGTCCAGCCATTTTGCATTCGTGAGCGCCAACTGCACCATCCAGGGTTTTACGTTCCAGAACGCCAGCGGCAGCAATATCGGCGTCCTACTCATGGAAACCGGGTGTACAGTCTCCAAGTGCATCTTCAAGAACAACACGAATTTCGGCGGCAACGGTGCGGCTATGCAATTGAATGGCGGCACGACAACCATTACGGGGTGTACATTCGATCACCAGTCTGGTTCGGGCGCGATCGGTTCCAGCGGCGGCAGCGCGACGATCACTGACTGCGCGTTCACAAATGGAAACGCTCAGTCCAGCATCGGAGGCGGCGCGATCAACCTGAACACGGGAACGTTCACGATCACAAGATGCACCTTCGATAGCAATACCGCCGGCGGTCAAGCCGGCGGCGCAATCTACTGGAGGAATGGATCGCTCACCGTTACGGACAGCACGTTCACGAACAATAGCGGTTTCTACGGCGGAGTAATTATGGAGGGCGCGCAGGGGATCGACAGCCCGGCAACATTCACGCGATGCCTCTTCAAGAATAATTCGGCGTTCAATATGGGAGGAGTCGCTGCTCTGGAAGGCGGCAGTTCCCACACGACATCATTCATCGCCAAAAGCTGTCTCTTCATCGGCAATAGCGCGGTTTCCGACGGCTCTGTAGTCGACGGCAACACGGCAGGCTCCAGCGCCAACAAGGTCAACATAACGAACTGCAGCTTTTACGGAAATAGCGTCTCGGGAGCAGGCAATACTGGTGCGATCAGCGGCGGAGCTACAACAACGACAACGATCCTCAACAGCATCCTCTATGGCGATACGAGTCCGAAGGAAATCTCGACGAAGAACCCGTCCAAGTCGTTGACCGTAACGTTTAGCGACATCCATCAATCCGGCTTCGCAGGATCAAACGGCAACATCAATTCCGATCCGCTCTATACCGATCCGGTGAATGATGACCTGCACATACCAAGCGCGTCACCGGCAACTCTCACGGGGACCAACTCCGGAGCGCCGGCGCTCGATTATGATAATGTGCCCCGGCCAAATCCCCCATCGATGGGCGCATTCGAACCGACGATCGTTGCAACGCGCTTTATCGTAGGCGCTCCCGCATCAGCCACGGCAGGAACGGCGTTCAACGCAACAGTTACGGCCGAAGACGATGCCGGTAACGTTGCCACAAGTTACGCAGGCATGGTTCACTTCACCACGACCTCATCCAGCTACAACCTGCCCGCCGACGCGGCGCTAACCAATGGGACGGGAACATTCTCTGTCAAGCTTAACACGACAGGCAGCCAGACATTGACGGCGACAGACACCGCGGCCCTTGGCATCACGGGAGCCAGCGGAGGCATCAATGTGGCAGCGGGACCAGCAGGCTTCTTCGCACTCGTTGCGCCGGCACACGTCACAGCAGGGACACCGTTCAACATAACCGTCAACGCTTTCGACTCGTTCGGCAACGCCGCAACAGACTACACGGGGCCGGTCTCCTTCAACAGCGGCGATCCGCTCGCCACATTGCCACCCAACTCTGCGCTTACCGGCGGCACGGGAACATTCGCCGTTACCCTTGCAACACCTGGAACTCAGAGCATCGATGCCCACGACGTGGCCAGTCCAGGCATTACCGGCGGGACGGGACCAATCACCGTGACATCTGCCGCAGCATCGCAGTTCATCGTGAATGTTCCAGCCAATGCAACAGCAGGCACGGCGTTCAACGTCACCATAACAGCGCAAAACTCAGGAGGAGGCACGGTCACAGACTATAGCGGCACAGTGCATTTCACAAGCAACGACCCCAATGCTGTTCTGCCCGCCGATGCCACCCTCACCAATGGCACGGGCACGTTTAACGCAACATTGAAGACCGCAGGGATCATTACCATCCGCGCCAAAGACACACTCAATCCCAGCCTTACCGCAACAGTTAACGTCACGGTATCTGCCGCGGCTGCCGACCACCTAAAGTTGGCCGCGCCCGCTGCGGCAATTGCCGGTGTCGCCTTCTACGCCATCGTATCGGCCGAGGATGTTTACGGCAATATCGCCAGGAGCTACACAGGCACAGTGCACTTCACCAGCGCAGACAGCCAGGCTATCCTTCCGGGCGACCTCGTTCTCACGGGAGGCGCCAAGCAGATCAGCATCAAGCTGCGATCACCCGGCATCAAGACAGTCACCGCAACGGACACGGCTAACTCCGGCTTGACTGCAGGCGCGTTCATCACAGTCGGCCTGGTCGCCGCCAAGTTCGTTATCACCGGACCGGCAACAGCAGTCGCAGCCGGCTCGAACACCTTCATGATCACGGCCAAGGATACGGTGGGAAATACGGTCACCGGCTACACCGGCACAGTCCACTTCACCATCACAGATCCGGCCGGCGCCGTCTCCGCCGACATGACGCTCGTCAATGGCACAGGAACGTTCCACGCCACGTTCAAGACCGCGGGCACGCAGACAGTCACCGCCACTGACACCGTGATCGCATCGGTGAAGGGAACCACCACGATCGTCATCACCCCGGGAGCGACATCCAAGTTCGTGCTGACTGCTCCGGCTTCGATCGCGGCCGGCGCTGCGTTCTATTCTCAGATCACCGCCCAGGACAAATACGGTAACGTGACGAAGGGTTACACGGGCACAGTTCACTTTACCAGCACCGATCCTCTGGCCGTACTTCCGGCCAACGTGACCCTGACGAATGGCACGCGTCAGGTGAGCATCAAGCTGAAGACTCATGGCAGCAAGACGGTTACGGCCACCGATACCGTTAACGCCGCGATCAAGGGCACAAGTTCGGCGATCCTCGTCAACTAACCCCCTCTTCTCATTCTGAGCCTCCGCGCCATTCCGGCGTGGAGGCTGTCTTTTTGCTTTTCACAAAAGTCTGACCGACATCGTTTAGGCTTTACCCCTGGTTACAATTTGCGTCTATATTGCATCAGACTAATATAGAGGTATAAACTCGTCTGCTACAATAGTCGCAAAACTCTAATGTTTGCAGGGTTTGATCGTGGCGCTTCAATCATCCGTTTCACGCCGCTGCGTCGCTGTCGATGGAAGGAAAGCTTATGTTTTCACTAAGGCCCCGTAGAGGCCACCTGTTCGGACTGGCAACCGGCATTCTACTTGCATTCCCACTATTCTCCACTCGCGCCGTCGCAAGTCCTGGCTATGCCTACGGCACTATACATAACTTCGGTGACGGAAGCGTGCCAGTCGATGGCGAACCAGATATCAATTCGCTTATCCAGGGGCCGGGTGGCAATCTCTATGGTGTTACTGTTGCCGACACCGCGGGGCGTAACGGTGTGATAATCAAGGTCGCTCCGGATGGCTCAGGTTACACCATTCTGCATCATTTTTCAGACGGCAGCGTCGCCAATGACGGTCAACAACCGTACGGTAAACTCGTTGTTGGTCCGGACGGCAACCTGTGGGGAACAACCTCATTTGGTGGAATACAGAACGGGGGTAGTGTCTTTAAAATCGCTCCTGACGGTTCGGGCTATACCGTTATGCATCGGTTCGGCGACGGCAGTGTTCCGAATGACGGGAATGAGCCTAATGACGGCCTAATCGTCGGCTCCGATGGCAACTTCTATGGAACGACCAATATAGGTGGAGACGACTCGGTTAGTCTGGGCACCAATGGCGGTACGATCTTCAAGATCACACCTACGGGAGTTACCACCATCGTGCATTCGTTTCCTGCCAACGTCGGTCCTACCAGTGGTAATTACCCTACTGTTGGGGTCATTCAAGGCCCGGACGGCACTCTCTACGGAATGACCAACAATGGGGGGACAGGATTCGAGGGAGGCATCTTCAAAATCAACCCGGATGGCTCAGGATACACGGTCCTGCACAACTTTGATCCCTTCAACGATCCCAATGAAGGAGCTCAAACATATTCCAGGCTTCTTTTATCCTCCGACGGCAAACTCTACGGAACGGTTGCGGGATTTGGATTGTACAATGACGGTGTGCTTTTCAGACTGAATACCGATGGCTCAGATTACAAAATTTTACATGAATTTGGCGACAATAGCGATGAAACTCAAGGCGGTTTTCCCTACTGCGCATTGATAGCCGGTCCGGACGGTAACTTCTATGGAACTACATCCGCTCATGGAGTGTATGACAACGGTACGATCTATCAGTTAACTCCATCGGGAACATACTCGACTGTGTACGCCTTTGACGGCACTCAAGGCATTATTCCGGAAGGCGACCTGCTGCTTGCCTCCGACGGCAATTTCTACGGAATGACTGTAGAGGGAGGCGCGGCAGGTGTTGGCACGATCTTCCGCTTCTCTCTGATCGCCAACCTCAATGTGAGTGCTCCTGCCTCTGTCACCGCCGGCGTTCCCTTCAACGCCACCGTCACAGCCCGCAACTACAGCAACAACGCCGTGACCGACTACAGCGGAACCGTCCACTTTACCAGCGACGATCCCACGGCGACGCTCCCGGCCGATACTATAATTACCGGCGGCGTTGGAAATGTGCAGGTCAGCGCAACACGAGCTACGGCTGTCACCGTCCGAGCCAGAGACACATCAAACACCGATTTGACAGGCACAACGGTTATTCCGGTCAACGCCGCCGCTGTCAATCATCTTACTCTGACCACTCCCATTTCGACCAGCACAGGCACGGCATTCCAGGCAATGCTCTCGGCACAGGATCAGTACAACAACATTGTTAAGAGCTTCGCCGACACCATCCATCTCAATAGCACCTCTGCGCAATCGGTGCTTCCCGCCGACTTTGTTTTGACAGGCGGAGCCAAACAAATCAGTATCAAGCTCAACACACCGGGAACACAGACCATCACGGCAACGGATACGACAACTCCCAGTCTCCATATCACATCCGGCAATATCAATGTCGGCGCGGCTATCGCCAAACTTGTTGTCACCGCTCCCACAACAGCCACAGCCGGAGCACCATCACTCTTTACCGTGACCGCGCAAGATAATGCCGGCAACACCGTTCCTGGTTATAACGGCACAGTCCACATTACCAGTACCGATGCCACTGCTACCCTGCCCTCTGATATCACGCTCGTCAACGGCGTAGGAAGCTTCAATGTAACGTTGAAGAAAGCGACCACCTCCACAGTCACGGCAACGGATACCGTTACCCCTTCGCTCAAGGGAACGGGCACAACAGTCGTCAACGCTGCGGCGGCCTCGAAGATCACCATTACTGCACCGGCAAACATCACCGCCGGCACAGCGTTCTATGCGCAGGTTACAGCCATTGACGCTTACGGAAACATCGCAAAAGGCTATACGGGCACGGTTCGCTTCACCAGCACCGATCCCAGTGCTGTTCTTCCGGCCAACACGACACTACCCAACGGCACCCGGCAGGTTACCATCAAGCTAAAGACGATCGGCAGCCAGACTTTTACGACGACCGATACCGGCAATGCTTCCATCACCGGAACAAGCCCTGCAGTTGCCGTTCATTAGGTCGCCGACCATCCCCTACTCTCCAACCTCCGCGCCGAAGTGGCACGGAGGTTTTTTATCTTAATCCCACTTTTCAGCCTGTTTCGGCAGTCCAGACATGCAAAGCGGCAGTTCAGCTCCCATTACGGCCGTTGGCGGCGGAGTTGCGTGGGTTATCACGACTACAAAACTCAGGGGTCGCAAAATGAAACCTTTATCAACTGGTGTTCGATGCCGCGCAATGGTTGGCGACATCCACAGACTAAATGTTTACAGGCTCGCAATGAGAGTTGCCGGAGTGCTTGGCGCATCGGCTGCGATTGCAGCTCCGGCCTGTGCAAACATGCTGAGCGTGCCCGCCGACTTCCCAACCGTCAACGCCGCAGTCTCCGCTGCAGCCGACGGCGACACTGTCATTGTTGCCGACGGCGATTACTCTGCCGCCGATGGTGGGAATATCCTGACCGCCAAAAGTATTACGATCCGGTCCGTAAACGGTCCAGAATCGACGACCATCGACTGCGGCGGTTCCGGCTACTTCGCGCGGCTGGGAGGCAATGCTGCAATTCAGGGTTTTACCATTAAGAACTGCGCGGCCAGCGGAGGCGCTGTCACCACTGAGGGTAATGCCGTCATAAGCGACTGCGCGTTCATGAACAATAACGGTGAGGGGGTGGGCGTCGTCAATGTGAACGGCGGCTTTGCAGCGATCAGCGGATGCTCGTTTAGCGGTAACAGCGGACTTGGAGCTGTGGCATTCGGAGTTTCAGGCGGCGCAATATCCGACTGCGCCTTTATCGACAATAGAGGCAACTTTGGGGGCGCGGGCGCGATCTATGCGAACACGGCCTCCGTTACCGTAACCAATACGGCATTCACCGGCAACAGTTCCTCCGCAACGGGCAGCGGCGGCGCAATCAAGTGGTTGAATGGGTCTCTGACGCTCGCTCAATCTACATTCTCGTTTAACAGATCCGAAGTGGGAGGCGGCGCGATCTACCTGGCCGCAAGCGATACGGATACCGCCGTGACGGCGACACGATGCCTTTTCAGCGACAATTCCGCGCCGAGAGGCGGCGTTTTCTATGTGTCCGGCAGCGCAGGCGTGAATACGATCAATGCCGTCAACTGCCAGTTTATCGACAATGAAGCGGCCGATCCGGATGACACGGCAACAAACGAAGGCGGTGTGATCTACACAGCTGGCCCTCTCGCCACATACAATATCACGAACAGCAGCTTCTGCGGAAATGATGTCACCCCGCGAACTCCTGGTACAGGCGCCATCAGCGGAACTCCGGGAACAACCGTAAATCTGCTTAACACTATAATGTATGGCGACCTCTCGTCCACTGAGATTTCAACAGCGAATCCGCCGTCCAAGGTCAATGTGCAGGCAAGTTTGATACAGCAGACGCCATATGGCAACGTCAACACCGACCCGCAATATGTCGATCCAACCAACGGCGACCTGCGCATACCTGCCTCATCGCCGGCCGCCCATGCCGGGATCTCCACAGGAGCTCCTGCCATAGACTTTGACAGCGCGCCGAGGGGCAGCCGGCCTTCAATCGGAGCGTTTGAGCCACAGATCGGATTTGCATCCGCAGCCGCCGCTACCCATTTTGTGGTGACCGCTCCTGCAACCGCAACAGCTGGCGATGCGTTCAATGTCACTGTCACAGCCACAGACGGCGCAGGCAACAAAGACACGGCCTATGCCGGCAAGGTTCACTTCACAACGACGTCTTCCAGCTTCAGCCTGCCGGAAGATGCCAAGCTGACAAATGGCGCGGCTACATTCTCGCTAAAACTCAGCACCACCGGCAATCAGACGGTTTCGGCAACAGATACCGTCAATTTCGGCATCACCGGAACCAGCGCACTGATCAACATCGTGCCTGGTCCGGCGAGCTTCTTCACAGTCTCGTCCACAAATATCGTAACGGCGGGAGATCCATTCGATATTACCGTTAACGCTCACGACGTATTCGGCAACCCGGCCACCAACTACAACGGAACCATCTCATTTAACAGCGGCGACACGCATGCTACCCTGCCGCCCAACTCTCCCCTGACCAACGGCACAGGGACTTTCACGGTCACACTGGCGACACTGGGTACTCAGAAAATCGATGTTCACGATGTAACAAATGCAGCCATTACGGGAGGCAGTTCACTCATTACAGTGAATGCAGGAGTAGCAAAGATATTCAAGGTGGTCACTCCCCCCAACGCGACTGCGGGGACGCCCTATAACTTCACGGTGACGGCGCTCAATACAGACGGCAACACCGTCACGGATTACAACGGCACAGTGCACTTCACGAGCAACGATCCGAGAGCCGTTCTGCCTGCGAATGCAACACTCGCCAACGGAACAGGCACATTCACCGCAACGGCCAAAACGGCAACGCAAGTCACCATCAAGGCTACAGATACTGTCGATCCCAGCCTGGCCGGCACGGGGACGACATCCGTCGATTCGGCGGCCCTGGACCATTTGACACTGACTGCGCCGGCAATCGTCACCCAGGGACTGGCATTCCCGGCAACTGTCTCAGGCAAGGATCAGTTCAATAACGTGGTTAGAAACTACAACGGAACGATCCACTTCACCAGCACCGATCCCCAGGCCACTCTCCCCGCCGATCGCGCACTCACGGGAGGAACCGCCAAGGTAAACGCCAAGCTGCAATCTCCAGGCAAAACCATTACGGCCACCGACACAGCGAACCCGAGCCTTACGGCAACGACACCCCCTATTGCCTTCGGCTTTGCTGCCACAAAATTCGCCATCGCCGGGCCTGCCACGACAGTTGTCGGGGTCTCGACGACTTTCACGATCACGGCCAAGGATAACAAGGGAAATACGGCCACCGGCTATACCGGCACAGTTCATTTGCAGACATCCGATCCCACCGGACTGGTATCTGCCGATACGACACTGATAAACGGCATGGGAATGTTCCATGGCACTTTCAAGACAACGGGTTCCCAGAAAGTTACCGCCGCCGACACCGTGAATGCTGCCATCAAAGGTGCGACGGCGACTACGGTCATTCCGGCTGCAGCGACGAAGTTCATCATTACCGTACCGGCCACGGTCATCGCAGGCACGGCTTTCAATGCAACGATCACGGCAAAGGATCAGTTCGGAAATACGGCCACCGGTTACACCGGAACGGTTCACTTCACCAGCAACGATCCCCTGGCCGTTCTGCCAGCCAACGTCCCTCTTCAGAATGGCTCAAGGCAAGTTGTCGTAAAGCTCAAGACACACGGCAGCAAAACAATCACGGCAACCGACACCAACAAACCGGCAATCAAGGGCACAAGCCCGGCGGTCGTGGTCAATTAGGAGGAGGCCCCGTCGGGCCTGAGCAAGACGGGGCCTCTTTCCCATTCGGCAATTCAGACACGCAAAGCGGCAGTTCGTCATTGGCTAAACCCGTTGGCGGCAGAGTTGCAACATGTTATCGCGACTACAAACACTTAGAGGTCACAATATGAAACCTTTTTCAACCGAAGTCTGGAGCAACACAAAGGTTGCTATCAACAATAGATACAAGATCAAGTGGCTGACAAGCACAGCGATTGGCCTGCTTTGCACTGCCGCGGCTGCAATACCGGCTTATGCAAACATACGCGATGGCGGCAACATTATCACATCGATAAGCGCACTCGAGCCGTCGGTCGCCGCTACCCATTTCGTCGTAAGCGGCCCGACCAGTGTGACGGCGGGAGTCGCATTTGATGTCACCGTCACGGCTGAGGACAACGCCGGGAACACAGCGACCGATTACGCCGGGACTGTCCATTTCACCACGACATCCTCAAGCTTCAACCTGCCAGCCAATTCCACGCTGACCAACGGCACAGGCACATTCTCAGTCAAACTCAGCACGACCGGCAACCAGACAGTTTCGGCGACAGATAGCGTAACCTTCGGCATCACTGGAAACAGCGCCCCAATCGAAGTAACCCCGGGAGCCGCCAGCTTCTTCACAATCTCATCTCCCAGCACCGTCACGGCAGGAGATCCGTTCGATATCACAGTGGTTGCGCACGACGTGTTTGGAAATCAGGCGACGAACTACACCGGCACATTCTCATTTAACAGCGGCGACCCGCACGCCACCCTGCCGCCCAACTCTACGCTGACCAACGGAACGGGCACCTTCAGCGTCGCTCTCGCAACGCTGGGCAATCAAAAAATCGACGTTCACGATGTGACTAACGTGGGAATTACGGGTGGTACATCGCTCATAGCCGTAACTGCCGGAATAGCAAAAATATTCACCGTGGATGCTCCCGGCAATGCCACTGCAGGAACGCCCTTCAACTTCACCATAACTGCCCGTAATACCGACGGCAACATCGTTACCGGCTACAGCGGCACAGTGCGCTTCACCAGTGACGATCCCAATGCCGTCCTCCCCGCGAATGCGACACTCACCAATGGCACGGGTACATTCAGCGCCACGGCCAAAGCCGCGACGCACGTCACCATCCGAGCCAAAGACATACTTGATCCCAGCTTGACCGGCACGGCTACGATCGCTGTCGATTCGACTTTTGCCGACCACATGGTGCTGGTCGCTCCCACATCGGCCACAGCAGGCGCCGCATTCTATACAACCGTTTCAGTCCGAGACCAGTTCAACAACGTGGTAAAGAGCTATAACGGAACGGTTCACTTCGCCAGCAGTGACCCCAACGCCGTTCTGCCGACGGATCTCGTTCTTACACAGGGCGCAAAGCAGATCAGTGTCAAACTGCGATCGTCCGGCGCACAGACGATAACCGTTGTCGACGCAGCCAATCCCGGCCTGACTGCCACCAGCGCTCCTATTGTAGTCAACCTCGTTGCCGCCAAATTCGTCATCATGGGACCGGTTACAACGGCTACGGGTTCTTCCGCGACGTATACCGTTACGGCGAAGGACATTGTTGGAAATACCGTCTCCGGATACACGGGAACGGTCCATTTCCAGACCACCGATCCAACCGCCACGGTCTCTACCGACACAACACTCACCAACGGCACGGGAACGTTCATGATCACGTTCAGAACGCCTGGCTCACAGAAAGTCACGGCTGCCGACACGGTGAACGCATCCCTCAAGGGCTTGACAGCAACCACAGTACGATAACGATCAAAGCATCGCATTGCGGAATATATCCGCTCACTGGCCACTTTTTTGTCCAGCCTCCGCTCCAATTTGACGCGGAGGTCTTTTTTATGTCTGTTCTCCAGGCGCAAAAATCACATTTGGATCACTAACATCAAATTCACATTATCGATTCGTGAGACGTCTCTTCAAATGTAGTGTGTTAGGGTGCTATAATCATCAATTATTCAGCACGCTTGCTTGAACTAAGCCATGCGACGTCGCCGACACAATTTCACCGCATGACTTGGAAGCTTCTCTGCCAGTTCACCTGCCGCGGCAATTGAACTGACTTTTCTTTCCGCAATGTGTCAATGTTGCATACTTCGAACGGAGATCATGATCTATGGCACTTTTACAGCCAGATGTACACAAGTCACACGCGCCGGGCGCGTTGCCGCACACAAAACGGGGCAGCGTCGCAAGCCGTGTTTTTTCCCTCAGCAAGTCATCCAAAACGCTGATTGCTGCTTTCGCCGCGCTGACCTGCTCGATAGCGACGGCCCAGGCCTCCACCATCAATGTCCCGAACGACTATCCAACGATTCAAGACGGCATCAACGCCGCAACCACTGGAGACACGGTATTCGTTGAAGCCGGCTTCTATAGTGGTCCTGGCAATGAGGATATGGACTTCGGCGGCAAGGACATTATCCTCCAAACCGATTTCGATAATCCGGCGGTAATCGACCTCGATACGTCTACGGTAGATCATCGGGCGTTCTATTTTCATTCAGGTGAGACATCAAGCGCCGTCATTGAAAACTTTGTCATTCAGTACGGCTACGAAACGAACGATTATGGAGCCGGTATCAAGATTGATGGCGCAAGCCCTACCATATCGTCTTGCACATTCGGGGGAAACACGTCAGAAACAGGTCAAGGAGCGGCGATTGCCTGCACGAACGGCAGCCCGGCGATAGTGAACTGTGGTTTCTACGATGGCTATGCCAATATTGGCGGCGCAATCGTGAGCATTGACGCCAGCCCAACGATATCAAAATGTTTCTTCACTGGGAACGAAGCCAATTATGGGGCAGGGGTAGCCATCTTTGGCGATGACACCGTGCTCCCCACGCAAGCGACAGCCACAATCGTTAACTGTGTATTTGCCCAGAATTTGGCGGATTCGGATGGCAGTTCCATTATTGTCGGCGGCCTGTCCGGAAGCGCGGTTCCCATTCTGACCGCGCCGGTCGTCCAGATCGACAATTGCACAATCACGGCAAACCTTAGCTTTGGAGACAACTTGGATGTCGACGATACGCACACGCCGGGAACGATAGCCTCGATCGGCGGCGCACTCATCATTTCCAACAGCATTCTCTACGATAATATTTACCCGAGCGGCTGCGGATGCAGTCCAAATACGTCCACAACGTTCTCGACAGTTTCTCCTCCCAACGCCGCGACGTTCGTGCAGTACTCCGACCTTCAGGGCGGTTACCCGGGAATCGGCAACCTCGACATCGATCCGCGCCTCGATTTCATCGTGCTCACGGCTAAGTCACCGGTAATCAATGCGGGAGCGGTCCTCCTTACAACTCCTCCCGACGATGCAGCAGGGACTTCACGAGCAGGCAGAACCGACCTCGGCGCGCTGCTTTACTCGTTCCCGGTGTATTCTTCGGTCGTCAGCGCTTATGTCAATACGGCGTTCAACGGTGAAGTCGCGGAGTTCGACAGCAGCGAGTTTGGAACCGACGATGATTATTTCGGCGCAGCCGGTGACTTCACCGCAACGATCGACTGGGGAGATGGAACAACCACATCCGGCACGGTCAGCCAGCCCGATGGCGACGGCACCCCATTCCATGTTGATGGTACTCATACATATGCTGCCGTGGGCGCCTACCCAATGGTAGTATCGGTAACGGCTGTGACGGCAAACGCGCCGCACACAACTGAAACCACAAATGAAACAGCGGATGTAATCGACACGCGCTTTGCCGTGACGGCGTCTCCGACCAGTGGCGTGGCGGGCAGCGCGTTCGATATCACCGTTACCGCCCTGGACGTGAACAACAATCCGATCACTGATTACTCGGGGGCAGTACATCTCACAAGCTCAGATCCATTGGCGACACTACCGTCAGATTTCAGTTTGGTAGACGGCGTCGGCACAGTTTCAGTGACACTGTACACTGCGGGAGACCAGACCGTTACGGCTTCGGACAGCTTTGAATATGCCATGACGGGAACAAGCGATCCCATAACGATTACCGCCGGTCCGGCAACACAACTTACTGTTAACGCAAACCTCAGCATTCCCGCCGGCATCCCGCTGGAGTTCGTTGTGCGAGCCAGAGATCAGTACGGCAACCAGGATCCCACCTATACGGGAACGGTCCACTTCACCAGCACCGATCCCACCGCGATACTCCCGGCCGATACAGCCTTGGTCGGCGGATTTGGATCCTTCTCGGGAACCTTGTACACCGCAGCTCCGGAACTATTGCGAGCTCGTGATGTAGTCACATCGTCCATTACGGGCACAGTTTCGGTCCTGGTTACGCCGCGGAGCGCTCACCATATCACCGTTGTTGCGCCATCATCAACGTTCACGGGTGTTGCCTTCTACGCCTCGCTTTACGCCAAGGATATATACGGGAATACGGTAACCGACTACAACAACACAGTGCACATCACCAGCACGGATAGTCAGGCAGTCCTTCCGGCCGACTTCGTATTGACCGGCGGCGCCAAGCAGGTCAGTATCAAGCTGCGCACTCCGGGCGTTAAGACATTCACGGCAACAGATACGACCAATGGCAGCGTCAGCGGCACAAGCGGCAGCATCACGGTCAGCGCCATTCCGGCCAAGCTCATCGTCACCGCCCCGGTCGGCGTGGTGGCGGGAACTCCTGCCACATTCACCGTCACCGCCAAGGACAGTGTCGGCAACACGGTTCCCAACTACACGGGAACGGTGCATATCACGACATCCGACGCCAACGCCACTCTGCCCGCCGATGCAACGCTCACGAACGGTGTGGGTTCCTTCAGCATCACGTTCAAGACGGCCGCATCGCAGTCCCTGACCGCGACCGATACCGTCATGTCCACGATCAAGGGCACTGCGGCAGGCATCGTCGTAAGCCCTGGCGCGGCGACGCAGTTCACCCTGACCGCTCCGGCAAGCGCGGTCATTGGAGCTGCCATCTCAAGCATCGTAACGGCGAAGGATGCCTATGGCAACGTTGCGAAGGGCTACACCGGCACGGTGCACTTCACCAGTACCGATGCGCTCGCCGTACTTCCGGCGAACACGACGCTGACGAGTGGAGCCAAGCAGGTCAGCATCAAGCTCAAGACCGCAGGCAGCAAGACATTCACGGCCACCGACACCGTGAACGCAGGGATCACCGGCACAAGCCCGGCGGTCACCGTTCACTAGGTAAGCAGGCGGGCACAGACGAGCTGTGCCCCTACCCCTCAGCCTCCGCGCCAATGTGGCGCGGAGGCTTTTTTTACTGACGCTCGATAATCTTCATATAAGCAAACAATTTAAAACACCAGGACGCTACAATATCAAGTGAGATGTATTTATGATAAGCAGCCATAAATGCGATATATTCGATCACGATTGCCTTCCTGCAAAATCACAGTAGATAAAGGAACCCGTTGATGAAGTTGCACAAACCTTATCGTCCACTGTTCATCCTGAGCATGACGTCTCTTCTCGCAATCCCGCTCTGTCAACACAGAGCGGCCGCAAGCCAGGGCTACGCCGCCAGAGTCCTGCATGCATTCGTAACCAATATTGAAAATGATGGTGTGCCGTCCGGCAATGCTTTGATCAAGGCATCGGATGGCAATTACTACGGCGTAACACAACATGGCGGATCAAATGGCGTCGGAGTACTGTTCCGGATCACGTCAGGCGGATTTTATACCATCCTCCATACATTTGGAATTGGCAGTGACGGCCAGGTGCCTCACGGCGGGCTCGTTATCGGCAACGACGGCAACCTTTATGGAACGACTCAGCTTGGCGGAGTTGGCGGAGGCACCGCCTATAAGGTCGCTCTGGACGGCTCCGGTTATACCATTATCCATCAGTTTGGCACCGGCGCCCCTCCCAATGACGGAGGTGGGCCTGAAGGCAGCCTTATCCTGGGCTCCGACGGCAACTTCTATGGAACGACCTTGAGGGGTGGATCGGCCAATTTTGGCGTAGTGTTCAAGATGACTGCGGGGGGCGTCGTAACTATTCTGCATAGTTTTGCGGACGGCAGCGTCACCAATGACGGAGAGACCCCGGCGGATCCACTCATTCAAGGTCCCGACGGCACCCTCTACGGCACTACGAGCGTTGGTGGATCATCGCAGGTCGGGACGGTGTTCAAATTGAACACCGACGGAACTGGCTACACGATCCTGCACCGATTTCAAGACGGATCCGTTGCCAATGATGGAGCTCAACCGACAAATCCTCCAGTCATCGGTTCCGACGGCAACCTCTATGGAAGCACATATACCAGTGCCGACTTTAACGGAACGATCTATCGCGTCTCGACGTCCGGTACTAATTACTCCGTCGTACATCACTTTGCCGATGGCAGCATTCCCAATGAAGGCATCAATCCTATTGCCAGAATCATCAGCGCTCCTGATGGAAGCATGTACGGAACCACCGATGCCGGCGGAACGGCAGGCCAGGGTACGATCTTCAAGTTGACGACATCGGGTGCAGTCACGATGGTATACTCGTTTGCCAACAATGATGGGCGTTCGCCGAATGGCGATCTGCTTCTCGACACCGACGGTAAATTCTACGGCATGGCAGATTCGGGAGGCGTGGTAAACAAAGGCACAATCTATCGCGTCTTCCCGGCCAACCTTGTCATCAGCGCACCTAGCGCAGCGACCGCCGGCGTTTTCTTCAACGCGACCGTCACAGCGCGCGACGACAGCAACACTCTGGTCACCGACTACGGCGGAACCGTCCATTTCACGAGCAGCGATCCCAGTGCCACACTGCCCACCGATCTCACGCTGACAAACGGAAGCGGCTCCTTCACGGCTACATTCTACGCCGCCGCTCCCATTGCCATCCGGGCAAGAGACACTGCGCACTCAGACCTGACGAATACAGCTAATGTCTCCGTCAACCCTGGTCCTTTCGATCACTTGACGCTGACCACACCTACAACGGCTACCGCGGGCCTGGCATTCTACGCCATGCTCTCGGCACGCGATCAGTACAACAACGTCGTCAAGAGCTTCACCGACACCATCCATATCGATAGTACCGATCCCCAAGCAGTCCTGCCCGCAAACTTCGTACTCTTGGGCGGAGCCAAGCAGGTCAGCATCAAGCTCCAAACACCGGGAACAAAGACGATCACGACAACGGATACCAACAACAGCGCAAGCGTTACCTCCGGCAATATCGATGTCGGAACGTTGATCAGCAAGTACGTCATCACCGGTCCGGCGTCTTCGACGGTGAATGCCGTGAACACCTACAATATCACCGCCAAGGATACGGTTGGCAACACGGTCCCTGGCTATACCGGAACCGTTCACATCACCAGCACCGATCTCAACGCGAGCGTGCCCGGCGACATCACGCTCACCAACGGCACGGGAACGTTCCAGGTGACGTTCCAGACCAAGGGAGCACAGAAGGTCAACGCGAACGACACAGCGAATGCCGCCATCAAGGGCCTTGCTGCCACGACAGTGCGATGAAAACCATCTCCCTCATTTGAAGCAGCAAGACAATCACAGCCACCGACACCGTGAACGCAGGCATCACCGGTACAAGCCCGGCGGTCACCGTTCACTAAGTAAACAGACAGACACAGCTCGACTGTGCTCCTACTCTTCAGCCTCCGCATCAATCTGGCGCGGAGGTCCTTTTTTGCTTTCGTCAATGCAACGCCCGACGCTCGACAATTTATTCTATCATCCTTATAAAAAGAATATTGTTGACGCATTGACGAAGCTCCTAGCAATGTGCCAGACTGCCTTACGTGTTTGAAGCGGCCAAGCTAACACTGAATGGATCAGCGTATCTGCTTTTGCCGCTTTGCTGACGACAAAGGGAAAACCGTTTATGGTCCTCAAACAGAACAATTTCAGCTTGCTCGCCTTAATCGCGGCCTTGCTTTTCGCATTGCCGCTCTTTGCAACCAGGACTGCGGCACAGGGTTCCGTGCCAACGATCCTGCACTCCTTTAGCGACGGCAGCATTGAGAATGACGGCGCATCTTCTTTTTCCAATCTCATTCAGGCGTCGGACGGCAACTTCTACGGAACGACCTTCGAGGGCGGATCGACTAACAATGGCGTCGTGTTCAAGATGACGCCGGCCGGCGTGGTGACCATTCTGCATTCGTTTATGGACGGCAGCGTCGAGAATGATGGAGCTGCTCCTCAGTCCGTGCTCCTCGAAGGACCAGACGGCAACTTCTACGGAACGACCTTCTACGGCGGATCGGCGAGTAGTGGCTCGGTGTTCAAGATCACCCCGGCGGGCGCGGTGACCATCCTGCACTCGTTTGCCGACGGTAGCGTTGCGGGTGACGGCGCAGGTCCTCTAGCAGGGCTAACCATTGGCTTGGACGGTGACTTCTACGGCACGACAAATGGCGAGGGATCGGCGGGTGTCGGCACGGTGTTCAAAATGACTCCGGCGGGCGCGGTGACCATCCTGCATTCGTTCGGAGACGGCAGCGTTGCCAACGATGGGTACGATCCCTATGCCGGACTCACCCTGGGAGCCGACGGCAACTTCTACGGCACGACCTCGAGTGGTGGAGCGACTAACAATGGCGTCGTGTATAGTATCACTACGGACGGCGTCGTAACCATCCTGCACTCGTTTGCCGACGGCAGCGTTACGGGTGACGGAACGTTTCCCCAATCAGGTCTCGTCCTTGGAACGGACGGCAATTTCTACGGGACGGCAAATAACGGATCGGCGGGCCAGGGCATTGTGTACCGCATCACTCCGGCCGGCTCGCTGACGATCCTGCACACGTTCGGCGACGGCAGCGTTGCCAACGATGGGTACGATCCTTATGCCGGACTCACCCTGGGAGCCGACGGCAACTTCTACGGCACGACCACGATTGGTGGAGCGACGATGGCCACCGACCCGGATGGCCAGGGCTTTGGCACGCTGTACAGGATCACCCCGGCCGGTGCTGTGACCATTCTGCACTCGTTCGGCGACGGCAGCGTTGCCAATGACGGGATCTATCTTTATACCGGACTCACTCTTGGATCGGATGGCAACTTTTACGGCACGACCTATCAAGGCGGCTCGGCAGGTCTTGGCACGGTGTTCCGCCTTCCGGCAGTAAACTTTGTGGTGAACGCACCGGCAAACGCGACCGAGGGCGCCCCTTTCAGCTTTACGGTAACCGCGTATGATCTCTCCGGCAATGTGGTCACCGGCTACGCCGGCACGATCCACTTTACGAGCACGGACGGCGCTGCGACGCTTCCCGCCGACGCCGTGCTGGCCAATGGCGTCGGCACGTTCTCGGCCACATTTGCAACCCCTGGCAGTCAAACCATAACGGCAACCGATACAGAGTCGCCCTTCACAGGTAACAGCGGCTCGATCAAGGTCGGCGCTATCGTTGCGACACATTTGGTGGTCAGTGCGCCGCTGTCGGCAACTGCGGGATCGGCATTCAACGTCAATGTGACAGCCGAGGACGATAGCGGCAACATCGCTGATACCTATTCCGGCACCGTCCACTTCACGAGCACGGACCCAACGTCAGCTCTCCACGCTGATACAGTTCTGACAAAAGGTACCGGGTCGTTCTCAACTACGCTCTACACGGCAGCGCCCAACCTTATCCGGGCCAGAGATACAGCAACAGCCACCATCACCGGAACGGCAGGCATCACTATCAATCCGGATGCCGTCAACCACTTCACCCTGACTACGCCGACAACGGCCACCTCAGGCTTGGCATTCTATGCCATGCTCTCCGCCCGAGACCAGTACGAGAACGTCATCAAGAGCTTTATCGACACCATCCATATCTCCAGCACCGATCCGCAATCCGTCCTGCCCGCAAACTTCGTGCTTACCAGCGGAGCCAAGCAGGTCAGCATCAAGCTGCAAACGCCGGGAACACAGACAATCACGGCAACGGATACCAACAACAGCATGGCCGTCACATCCGGCAGCATCAATGTCGGAACCATCGCCGCCAAGTACGTCATCACCGGACCGGCCACATCAACCGTCGGCGCTGTGAACACGTACACCATCACCGCCAAGGACACAGTTGGCAACACCGTAAATGGCTATACCGGAACAGTCCACTTGACCAGCACCGATCCCAACGCGTCCTTGCCTTCGGACATGACATTGATCAACGGCACGGGCACGTTCCAGGTGACGTTCCAGACCAAGGGAGCCCAGAAGGTCAACGCGAACGACACAGTGAACTCGGCCATCAAGGGCCTCGCTGCCACAACGGTCAAGTAAAGTGAAGGCTCCCCTCCCCAACCCTCCCCGGAGGAGAGGGTTGGGGAGGGGAGCCTCCGCGTCACATCAGCGCGGGGGCTTTTTGTTTGATGCCATACGCGCGTTTCATGTAGGCCGATACCGACCCGCTTTCCATCTGAAATAACTCAACAATAAGCGTTGACGGTGGAAAAAACAATGTGTTACACTGTATCGCCTGCACGCTTGAAAGTTTGCATCCCATCGCAATCCCCAGCCTGCATACCGTGCGAACTCAATCACAAACGTCGAGCGCGAATCGTCCCATTCTATGCCGCCTAAGACTGCCAAACAAGCTCATGGATTTTGCGCCGCGCCGCGCGGCGTCGAATAAATGTAATAAACCAAATCTCACCAATGACGGCAACGCTAGAAAGCCCATCATAACCATGCACAAACTCAACCGTTCCCTGTTCCTGCTGAGCATGACATCACTTGTCTCAGTTCCGTTCCTGCAAATAAGCGCGCACGCCAGTCAAGGATATGTCTACAACATCATCCGTTCATTTGATGCCATCTCCGATGATCCGCAAGAACCTACTGGCACGCTCATTCAGGGAATAGACGGCAACTTTTATGGAGCCAGCGAGTTCGGTGGATCAGCTTACTCCGGTACAGTTTTCAAAATGACCCCGTCAGGTTCCACAACGATCCTGCATTCGTTCAATGACGGAAGTGTCCCAGGTGATGGAAACACTCCTGGGAGCTCACTCCTGCAGACCTCCGATGGCACTCTATACGGGACGACCCCCAGCGGTGGCACGGCAGGTCACGGCGTGATATTCAAGGTCAGGCCTGGCGGTACATACTCGCTCCTGCACACATTCGGGGATAGCGGTACAGCAAATGAGGGATCAGGATACACAATCAGCGGGCTTGTCCAAGGCCTCGACGGCAATTTCTATGGGACGACCTACAACGGTGGATCCACGGGACTCGGCACGGTGTTTAAGATGACGCCGGACGGAACCGTGACTGTGATACACACATTTGCAGACGGCAGCGTTTCCGGTGACGGAAAGTATCCTCAAAGCGGGCTCACACGGGGAGCCGACGGCAACTTCTATGGCACGACGAACTCCGGCGGCACAAGAAGCCAGGGCACGATTTATCAGATAACGCCGGGCGGTACGGTTACCATCCTGCATTCATTTAATGGCTATTTCGGTAGCAACGACGGAGCGTTTCCGACAACCGGGCTCACGCTTGGCTCCGACGGCAGTTTTTATGGTACGACTTCCGACGGTGGATCGCGCACCCGTGGCGCAGCTTATAAGATGGCTGCGGATGGTACGTTTACCTTTTTGCATTCCTTTGGGTATAGCGAAGGCAGCCAATTTAATGGTCTCACAGAAGGTTCAGACGGTAATTTCTACGGCACGGCCAACAGCGGTGGAAGTACGGGCAACGGCACAATCTATAAGATGACGCCAGGAGGTGTCGTAACCACGCTGCATTCATTTGCCGTCGACTATCCGAGCACCGACGGCTTGGGGCCCAGAGCCGGGCTCATACTGGGTTCTGACGGCAACTTCTATGGCTCGACATTTACTGGAGGATCGGGAGCTGACTTACCCGAAGGTACGGCTTTTCGGCTCTCACCGGCGAACCTTGCAATCAGCACATCAGCGACGCCAACTGCAGGAACTCCTTTCACTCTCAATGTGAAGACGGTCAATGATGCCGGTAATGTCGTCACCGACTACGCCGGAACACTCCGTTTCACCAGCACCGATCCCTCGGCCGTTCTGCCTTCCGATACAACGCTTGTGAATGGCGTAGGAACGTTCTCCTCTACCTTATACACGGCAGCGCCGATCACCATCCGAGCCAGGGATACCGCAAGCTCAGACCTGACCAACACGGCGAATGTCACCGTCAATCCCGCCGCCTTTACTCACCTGTCTCTCACCACTCCCGCCACAGCCAATACCGGCACGGCGTTCTATGCAACGCTCACGGCACTCGACGCGTACAACAACACCGTCAAGAGCTTCGCTGATACAATCCATGTCACCAGCACGTCTACCCAATCCGTCCTGCCCGCCGACTTCGTGCTCACCAACGGAGCCAAGCAGATCAGCGCCAAGCTCAACTCGCCCGGAAACCAGACAATCACCGCGACGGATACAAATAACAGCACAGCCTTTACTTCAGGCAATATCAATGTCGGAAACACCGCCGCCAAGCTCATTATCACCGGCAGTTCCACATCCATCGCAGGAAATGTGGCGACATATACAGTGACCGCGCAGGATACCGTAGGCAATGCCGTTCCCGGCTATAATGGCACAATCCATATCACCAGTACCGATACAACTGCCACCCTGCCAGCTGATATCACACTGGTTAACGGAGTGGGAACGTTCAATGTGACGCTCAAGAAAGCGACCACATCCACCGTCACCGCGACCGACACGGCGATCGCCTCGCTCAAGGCAACAGCCGTCACGGTTGTCAGCGCTGCAACGGCCTCACAGTTCACCGTCGCTGCACCGGCAACAACCACCGCAAACACAGCGCTCCAATCTCAGATTACGGCTGTTGATGCATATGGAAACGTTGCGAAGGGTTACACCGGCACGGTTCACTTCACCAGCACCGACTCGCTTGCCGTTCTTCCCGCTGATGTGACGCTGCCTAACGGCACCCGCCAGGTCACCGTCAAGCTCAAGACCGCCGGCAGCCAGACATTCACCGCGACCGATGCTGTTAACGCAGGCATCACCGCTACAAGCACGGCGATTACCGTTCATTAGGTAAACGGAAGAGCACGGCAACAAAGCAGGCGGGCAAAGACAAGTTTGACCCGTCTGCTCTTGGATCTACCTCGTTTGCTTTAAGTCTGGATGCGCTTTCCACCAGACGAATATACTTGTGATTCCTCCTCCCAATATTTGTGACAGAAATTCCCGAATTGCAGTTTCCCAATTACCCCGATCATGTATTGACGAACTGATCGACAATATGTTAGACTCCCCTTGCTTGCCTGTTTGAAGCGGCCAAGCTATTGTGTCTGCGGCGGCATATATTATAGATACAAATGCAATACAGGATGCGAACGAAAATCGAGGTTCGCATCCTGTCCGCGTGTTTGGAAATGCCGGCGTCTGTCACAAACAATACCCGTAGGATAGGTTGACAAAGGAGACTCGTTTATGGATTTGAGTAAACTGAACAAGTCGCGATTACTTATATTAATCGCGGCGTTCGTCCTAACATTCCCACTCTTTTCCACCCGTGCATGGGGCGCTCCCCCATCCATTTCCCTCCTGCACTCGTTTGGCGACGGCAGTGTCGCCAACGATGGCCATTTCTGTGGCGCTGCCCTTATCAAAGGACTTGACGGCAACTTCTATGGCACGACTATTTCCGGCGGATCAACGGTTGCGGCCGATCCGGCCGGATTGGGCTTTGGCTCGATTTTCAAAATGACACCCGCAGGTGTCGTAACCATCGTACACTCATTCAAAGACGGCAGTGTCGCAAACGATGGGGCGCATCCTTATGATGCGCTCACCATCGGTTCGGACGGCAATTTCTACGGAACGACCCACCAGGGCGGTTCGGCAGATCTTGGCACGGTCTTCAAGATGACCCAGGCGGGAGTCGTAACCATCCTTCACTCGTTCGGCGACGGCAGTGTCACAAATGATGGGGCATTCCCCTATGCAACGCTGGTTGAAGGCGTTGACGGCGCTTTCTATGGAACGACATTTAACGGCGGATCGGCGACTTTCGGCACGATATTCAAAACAACTCCGGCCGGCGTTACAACAATATTGCACTCGTTTGCCGACGGCAGCATCACCGGCGACGGATTTAATCCTTATGCTTCGTTGATTAAGGCTTCCGACGGCAAATTCTACGGAACAACTTTCGAGGGTGGTACAGCCGGTGACGGCACAGCGTTCCAGATGACTCCGGCAGGAACTGTAACAATCCTTCATTCGTTCGTCGACGGGACCGTTACAAATGACGGTTCGAATCCCGTTGCCGGACTTATGGAGGCATCGGACGGCAACTTCTACGGGACAACCGATATCGGCGGATCGGCGAATGCCGGAACGGTATTCAAGATGACTTCGGCAGGCGCGGTTACCATACTCCACTCGTTTCTCGACGGCAGCGTCACGAATGATGGAGCAAACCCCTTTGCCGCACTCTTACAAGGCGCCGACGGCACATTCTACGGCACGACCAACAATGGCGGTTTAGGCTTTGGATCCGTATTCAATATGACTGCGGCGGGCGTCGTAACGATCTTGCACAAATGTGGTGACCCCGGCACAATAACAGGTCCGTTTACGAATGACGGCAGCACTCCCGTCGCCGCACTCCTTGAGGACTCCGACGGCCACTTCTACGGAACCACACAGAACGGCGGCAGCGCCAGTTTCGGTTCAATATTCCGTCTTTCGACCTTGAACTTTGTAGTGAGTCTTCCCGCCAATACCACGGCCGGAATCCCGTTTAATATCACAGTCACAGCATTCAACTTCGCCGGCAATGTCGCCACCGGCTACGGCGGCACAGTCCACTTCACCAGCGACGATCCCACGGCAACCCTGCCTGCCGACATTACCCTGACAAACGGCACAGGCAAGATCCAGGCAACGTTGACGCGCGCCACTACCGTCACCATCCGGGCCAGGGACACCAACGACATTGGACTCACCGGCACCGGCAGCACGATAGTCGCGCCCAACATATTCGACCACCTTACCGTCACAGCTCCCGCCACAAGCAACACCGGCTCGGGCATCGCAGTAACGGTTTCGGCACGGGATCAATACGAGAATATCGTCCCGACCTTCGGCGATACCCTCCACTTCACCAGCACCGATCCAACCGCCGTGCTGCCGGCAGACACTACGCTGACCAACGGCAGTAAGCAGTTCACCGTCAAGTACAAGACACCAGGGATCCAGACCGTTACGGTAACGGATGCGGCGCACCCGGCGTTTGCCACGACGAGTTCTCCCACCACGGTAACCGCTGTGTTGGCCAAGTTCCTCATCACCGGGCCGGCCACGACAGTTCCCGCCGCGTCGAATGTATTCACCGTTACAGCCACCGATGCAATCGGCAACAAGATCACTGGCTACTCGGGCACTGTCCACTTCGCGATTACCGATCCGGCCGGCGCAGTGTCCCCAGACACGACACTCGTAAACGGGAAAGGGACATTCCACGCCACCTTCAAAACTGCAGGCACCCAGAAGGTAACGGCCACAGATACGGCGAATTCGGCAATCCAGGGCATCGTTCCGATTGTGGTAAATGCCGGCCCGGTAACAAAGTTCATCGTGACCGCACCGGCCACGATTGCTTCGGGAGACGCCTTCTACTCTCAGATCACGGCCACCGACAAGTACAGCAACCCCGTAACGAGCTATAGCGGCACGGTTCACTTCACCAGCACCGATCCGCTGGCCGTGCTTCCGGCCGATGTGACGCTGACGAACGGAACCAGACAGGTCAGCATTAAACTCAAGACACCCGGAAGCCAGAAGTTCACGGCGACCGATACTGTCACTGCCACCATCAAGGGCGTAAGTCCGGCAGTCACCGTTCATTAAGTCTTCTCTTCGACATTTCTGCCTCCACGCTGAAACGGCGTGGAGGTTTTTTCATTGAAGTCCTCATCGTCACACGCGATTCGGCAGTCTAGACACGAAATGCGACTACTCAGCACGAAGATCTCTCAATTGGTCCCAGTGTTGCAAAGATTATTCAGCAAACTCATGCGGATTTGCCGCACGGTCCAATAAACTTGAGGTCGCAAAATGAAATCAATTCAAAGCATAGCCCGAAGCAGAGCCATGGCGTCCGAATTCAATGGCGTCACAGTTCGGAAACTGGTGAGTGGTGTCGCGATATTTCTTGGAAGTTGCGCGGCTTCCGCAATGCCCGCCAACTCAATGCAATTGAGAGTGCCCGCCGACTTCCCCACAATCAGCGCAGCCGTGACAGCGGCGGTCAACGGGGACACAGTAGTTGTCGACGGCGGGACATACTCAGCATCAACTCACGGAAACATCATTACGTCGAAGATCATCTCGATTGAGTCCGCGCACGGTCCTGCATCCACAATCATAGATTGCACCGGCGGCAGTTACTTCGCCGTGATTGGCGCCTCTACCGCCGTTCGAGGGTTCACTTTCAGGAATTGCACAAACAGCGGCGGCGCGCTTACCACGCAAGGCTATAACATTGTAGAAGACTGCGTATTCACAAACAATGACAACGAGAGCGCTGGAGGCAGCGCCATTAATGTCACCACAGGTTATGCCACGATAGAGAACTGTGTGTTCAGCGGCAACACTGGTCTGGGCACGATCAACTTCAACCATGGCGGCGGACAGATTTTCAATTGCGCGTTCACCAACAATAAGGGAAATTTCGGGGGAGCAGGCGGCATTAACGCTGATATGGCATCGGTCAATGTAACCGATGCCACGTTTACAGGCAACAGTGCATCGGCAAAAGGAAGAGGAGGAGCAATCAACTGGAGCAACGGCCCCCTGGTGCTCACCCGCTGTGGCTTCTCCAAGAATACATCCATCCTTGGAGGCGGAGCGATCTGCACTTCCGGCGTATTCGATACGCGGCTCAATGCAATGTCGTGCCTCTTCCAGGGCAATTCCGCCCCAAAGGGAGGAGCTCTGTTCACAGACAGCACCAATGCCACGAACAGCGTTACGGCAGAGAACTGCCAGTTTATCGGAAATCGAGCGACCGATGCCGGCAATTCTGCAACAAACGAGGGAGCGGCAGTCTTCACATTGTCGCCGGTAGGCGTTTCGGCGCTCTACAATGTGAACAATTGCAGCTTTTCCGGCAATGATGTCATTCCCAGAACCGCCGGCGCAGGGGCAATCAGCGGAGCCGCCGGTACGACAGTGAATCTTCTCAACACCATCATGTACGGCGATCTTTCTCCCCTTGAGATCTCTACGGCGCATCCACCGACGCGAATAAATGTTACGGCGAGTGACATCCACCAGACAGGTATCGGCTCCATTGACGCCGATCCGCTCTTTGCCGATCCTGCGGCCGGCGACCTTCACATACCGTTATCCTCTCCTGCAGCCCATGCCGGCGCAGCCGGAGGTCCGGCTATCGACTTCGATGGCGTTACTCGAACAGCTCCTCCGTCTATGGGCGCATTTGAGCCCTCCATTATTGCGAGGCGTTTCTCTGTGATTGCTCCAAGCAATGCAACGGCGGGAGCCCCTTTTTACGTAAACGTATCAGCAATAGATCAATCGGGTCATGTCGTGAAGGGTTACCGTGGAACTGTTCACCTCACCAGCACAGACCCGCTGTCAGTGCTTCCTGCCGATTTCACACTGACAGGCGGCGCAAAGCAGATTGGTATCAAGCTGCGCTCACCGGGCATTCAGACAATCACCGTCACCGATGCTGCCTTTCCCAGCCTGACCGGAACCAGCGGCGCCATCGACGTTGGCGTCATCCCTACCAAGTTCGTCATTTCCGGACCGGCCACAGCCGCTGCCGGAAGTCCCGTATTGTTTACAATCACAGCCAGGGACGACGTAGGCAATACAGCCGTCGGCTACACGGGAAAGGCGCACTTTCAGACGACCGATCCGCTTGCCTCAGTTCCAGCCGATGTAACTTTCTCCAACGGCAAGGGAGCGTGTATCATCTTGTTCAGAACTTCCGGAACGTGGAAAGTATCAGCCAATGACACGGCAAACGCGGCTATAAAGGGGCTCACAGCGATCACGGTCAATTAAGAACGTGCAAAGGAAGTCGTAGGCACCGCAGCCAGGCGACTGAAGTCGCGGCTAGTAAGTTCACGAAGTCGACCTGCGCCGCCTCAGATTGGGAGCTGTTAGCTCCCTCTTCAGTGTCCGCAGGTGGGCGCCCTCTGGGCACTTGTGACCTTACCAGCCCGTGCCACCCAAGGGGTACCCGGTCGCCAGGGCAAGGCCGACTTCGTGAACTTACTAGCCGCGACTTCAATCGCCAGGGCAATTTCTTTACACTCTCTCATTCTGCATCCGCAAAAGCGCCGCCAGACACTTCTCCTCAATTGCGGCTTGACATTTTTCACGATCCATGCAAATATAGCTGCCGATCATCACTGCATTTTGTGTTTGTGGGCCGTACTGTCGTGGTACGGCATCAAACGTGGGGAAAGTCCGGTGCGCCCATTGAGGGCAATTCCGGCGCTGTCGCGCAACGGTAAGGCAAGTGCCAAGCCCGAATGCCCACCACAAACTAATCACGTATCGCCCTTCGCGAGAGAGGGTGTGATTGCGGCTGAACCCTGACTTCGTGGGTCCACTCGTGCCATCATACTCCTCCTTCGCTATGAGCAGGTTGGGCATGGGATCACGAAAGGACTTCAGCCGTGATAGCGACTTTTCGATCTGCCGCCTCTCAGGCCGGCAAATACCCCTACCCTAAAGCCATCGCCATGCCCGGAAATTCGGCCGCGAAAGCCGGATTCATTCGTCTGCGCTCCCACACGTCAGCATCGGTCCATCTAAGAGCTTTTACCATTATTGAATTACTCATTGTGATAGCTATTATCTCGATTTTGGCGGCGATACTCTTCCCTGTTTTTGCCCAGGTGAGAGAGAAAGCCCGCCAGACATCATGCGCATCCAACTTAAAGCAGATCGGTCTGGCAGCCCTGATGTATGATCAGGACTATGACGATACCGTCGTTCCTTACGAAATCGGAGCAGATGTTCACAACAGCTATGTAACCTGGTGGGGCACTCAGAAGGGAGCCCCGGCCGTGTACGAAATGCGTGGCGGTCTCCTCGAACCATACATGAAGTCGAGCCCGATACAGGCCTGCCCTTCATTCGATCCGGCTATCAGCACCAAAGTCGGTCTGACCGGCTATGGCTACAATGTCGACTTCCTTGCTCCCTACCCTACACCTCTCAGGGTGGACAAGAACGGGAATTACATCGAAGTCCCCGTAAAGCTTTCTCAAATACAGGTGACCGCCATGACGGTCCTGATGGCGGACGCCGCCCAACTCTACCCCACAGGCAAACTGGGCGCGGACCCATGGCTGGACGAGCCCTCCAAGTCCGGCAAAACAAAGGCCGGAACCTACCCAATCTACCACGCCCGGCATCAAGGATACGGCAATGTCCTATGGGTGGACGGTCATATCAAGGCGATGAGACCGGCATACGACAAGGTGCTGCCCAAATATCAGGCGGTTAACCTTGGCGATCTGGATCTCGTCAATCGCCCGCCGGGTCAGCCCCTTTCCGACGAACTTTTCAACGGCACAGGAGTGCCTTAACCATATTTCGGAACACTCTATTTCGCGCATCAAACTATAAGGATCAAAGATGAAGCTTTTGCTGAAAATTTATCTGATTGCCGTTCTCTTTGGCATTTCCATTGCCATCCCGGCATTCTCAGACCCCATTAATCCTGTGGTGACAGCCACCGCAGGGCACGGCCCCAACGAGTCGTTTTTTGTACTCAACTTTAATGACGGACCAGGTGGGGCCAATGACCCTTCCTCTAATTATGTCTTTGGGTATTTTTGGGATCCCGCCAACGGAATCCCATCCGGTCAGGACATGATCGACGCTCTTTCGAACCCGGTAGGCGGCGTCGGCCTCACCGTCTACAAGACCTTCTTCCCCAGCTTTAACGAGTACTTTATCGACGGATTCAGTTACAAAGGCCACACGCAGAACCCCGACGGCGGATTTGACCCCATTCTGGGCAAATACTGGTCGTACTGGTGGAGCTCGTCGGATCGTTTGAGCCTCAATATCAACGATTGGGACTATGCTTCCACGGGCGCCGGCGATGCAGTCCTGTCTAACGGCTCTTATGACGGCTGGGTGTACAGCGACGGCTCTGCCTCGCCGGTAACGCCTCACTCCGTATTCGTAGCAAGCGCGGCGACTCATTTCGTGGTGACCACTCCCGCAACCACGACGGCAGGCTCGCCGTTTACATTCACCGTCACCGCCGAAAATGACCAGGGCGACACGGACACGGCATATGCCGGAACCGTTCACTTTACATCTGACGACCCGACCGCGACACTGCCTGCAGACACCACACTGGTGAATGGAACGCGAGATTTCCAGGCTACTGAGACCCGGGCCACGGTCGTCACCCTGCGCGCCAGAGATACCGCAAACGCCAATATCACCGGCACGGGCAGCACAAATATCACAGCAGGATCAGCGACACACTTCATTCTGACAGCGCCGGCCACAGCCGATACAGCTTTGGCGTTTCCCGCAACAGTGGTGGCCAAGGATCAGTTTGAGAACGTTGTCAAGAATTACGGCAACATCGTTCACTTGTCAAGCTCGGATTCCCAGGCTGTCCTGCCCGCCGATTTCACTCTTACCGGCGGCGCGCGACAGGTTAGTGTCAAACTTAGAACGCCCGGCATCAAGACCATCACCGCAACCGACACGACAAACCCGGGCCTTACCGCCGGCGCATTCATTACTGTAGGCGCAACGGCAGCCAAGTTCGTCATCACCGGACCGGCCACGACAGTCCCTGCCGCTTCGAATGCCTTCACCATCACAGTCACGGATACAGTCGGCAACACCGTTACCAACTACTCCGGAACCGTTCACTTCCAGATCACCGATCCGGCCGGCGCGGTTTCCGCCAACACGACACTCGTAAACGGCAAGGGCACGTTCCACGCCACCTTCAAGACTGCGGGCACACAGACCGTCACTGCAACGGACACCCTGAGCGCGGCAATCAAGGGCACTACGCCGATAACGATCCTTGCAGGACCGACATCGAAGTTCGTCGTCACGTCTCCTGCCACCACCGCAGCCGGCACGGCATTCTACGCCACTGTTATGGCCACAGATAAGTACGGTAACTTCACCAAGGGCTATACCGGAACCGTCCACATTACCAGCACGGATCCGCTTGCCGTCCTTCCCGGCAACATCACGCTGTCTAACGGCACCAAGCAGTTTGGGGTCAAGCTCAAGACAAGCGGCAAGAAGACTATCACCGCGACCGACACTGTGAACGCCGCCATAAAGGGCACGAGCCCGGCGATCAGCGTCAACTAATCTCCTTCATTCTCATTGAGCCTGCGCGCCATACTGGCGAGCAGGCTCTTTGCCTGCAGCATCATTGCCCAAAGGTTGTTTGAATCTTCGCGATTTATTAGAAAACCCTTACAAGCACTAAATATATTGGTCTTTATGCTTGAAAGAACCCCGGTTCTGCTACAATGCGCGAAGCGCCGGCACAGCACTCTGATACGCAAATGACCGGACGGCCGTCTCTCCGCGTTTACCTGCTGTCTGTGTCCTGCAGGCGTGGCTATCAGCGCTAACTTAACCATCCGAATCGTCAAACAATGCTGTCTCGGCGCCGGTGATTCATCGAAAGAATTAGTACGGAAGTCGCCACTCACGGAGAAACGCATGAGATTTGTTCGCCGCACTGCGGCCGTTTTCTTACTCTACGCTGCGCTGGCGGCAGCGGGAATGCCCGCGCACGCGCAAAACGTCACCGACACAATCCAGATACCGGACAGCACTTTTCCCGACGGGATTGCGGTAAACCCCGTTACAAACGCCGTCTATGTCATCGAAAACTTAAACAGCATTTGTATAGTTGACGGAAACAACGACACAACATTGTCCGTGCCGGGCGGAGAAGAGCCGGTTGCCGTGGCCGTGAATCCGGTCACAAATAAGGCTTATGTCGTCAATAACGGTTCATCAAACGTCACAGTAATCGAAGGTTTCGGTTACACGAGAGAGCTGATCGATGTAGGATATAGCCCGGGTCCGATTGCCGTAAACTCGATTACCAATAAGATTTATGTCGGCTGCTCCAACGGGATCACAATCATTGACGGCGCTACCAATACCACAACTTCGGTTACCGTGCCGGACTCTCCGTCAGCGATTGCCGTGAATCCTGTTACCAATAAAATCTATGCCCCATGCCCTAACAGCAATAAGATTGCGGTCATCGACGGCACAATAGGCACACTGACGGCAACCATAGCGGGCCCCTCCGATAACCGATCCTCAGTCGCAGTAAATCCCGTGACGAACAAGATATATGTAACGGACACCGGCTCCGGCAAGGTCCTGATCATCGACGGCGCGACAAACAAACTATTTACTTCGATTACGACTTCCAGTCCGCCCACCGAGATTGCCGTGAACCCGGCAACCAATAAGATCTATACGATAACGGGCACGACACTTACGGCAATCAACGGCGCCAATCTTGCGCAAACTACAATACCGGTTGGAACGAATCCCCAGTCGATTTCTATCAATCCCAACGCCAACACGATTACGGTCGCAAATGCCGGCTCGAACACCGCTACCGTCATTGACGGCGCTACTAATTCTGCGGTCAGCCTGGCTGTAGGCTCGACGCCTATCGCCGTCGCCACAAATCCGATAACAAACAAGACTTACGTCGCGAATGCCGACAGTTCCACCGTGTCCGTCATCGACGGCGCGCCCAATACCGGCTCTTCCGTGCCGGCGGGAACCCAACCGGCAAAAGTTATCGTCAACCCGCAGAGCAACAAGATCTACGCAATCAATTCGCAAAGCAACAACGTTACAGTCATCAACGGCAACGGCGGCGCTACAAAGAAGATTGCTGTCGGCGGAGTGCCCAGATATGGCGCCGTGAACGTCTTCACGAACATGATTTACGTTGTAAATGAAAACGACAATACCGTGTCAGTCATCAACGGCTCCACGGATGCCGTTGTGGCTACGGTGAATACGGGAGAGTTTCCAGACTATATCGCGGTCAACGTATTGACCAATAAAATCTACGTCGCAAATCAGACGGGAAACACCGTTACCGTCATAGACGGCGCAACGAATGCGACGTCTACCATTGCCGTGGGCGCTGCGCCGAGCGGCATTGCGATCAATCAACTCACAAACAAGATCTACGTAGCAAATAATGGCGATGACGATGTATCGGTCATAGACGGGTTCAGCAATACCGTAATCAATACCGTAACTGCCGGCAGTCAGCCTGGCCCCATTGCCGTGAATACCACGACGAATAAAATTTACATTGGCAATATGGGCACGAATACCGTGACCGTTATCGATGGCTCGAACAATAGCACAACGAATGTAACGGTTGGAAGCACTCCCCGCGCGATCGCAATTAACTCGTTAACGAACAGAGCATATGTCGCCAACCAGGACGGAACCGTTACGATCATCAATACCGCAAACGGCACGAAAAGCCTGAATGCCGGCGCATATCCCATATCCGTTGCCGTTGATCAGGTCAGAAACAAAATCTTTATCTCGAACTATCTCGGTAACACCATTACCGCGATCGATGGAATCTCGAATGCGATTTTAACGATCGGCGTTGGAAGCAACCCAAGCGACGTCGCCGTGAATCCGATAACCGGCAAAGTATACGTCGCCAACCAATACGGCAATAACGTGATTGCGATCACCACGCAGCCTTCGCAGCCTGCGGCGCTTACGACGGCGATCACGCCGCTGCCCGGAAACTCGACAACCAGCGCAATACCGGTATTCACGTTTACACCGACCAGCGCTTTTACGCCCACGGCTCCCAAGCCGCAGCATGTTTACTATCAGGTCGACGACCTTGATGGCCGCTGGACCGCCGCATCGGGCACAAGCCCGACATTCACCGGCCCGGCTGTTGACGGAAGCCATCCTCTTTCTGAAGGCCTTCACACTCTCTACGCCTACGCGGAAGACGGCCAGATGGCGACGTCAACCCAGAAAGCGTCTGCATTCACCGGCGCAATCACATCGTATGTATTCCGAGTAGGACCAAGCGCCGGCACGCATATCGTGTTGAGCGCCCCATCCACTGCCATCGCGGGAAGCAAGATCAATGTCACTGTAACCATCGTGGATGACCAGGGCAAAACGATCAATCCATATCCAGGAACTATCCACTTCACCAGCGATGACCCTACAGCCTTTGTTCCCACGGACGTAGCCCTTACGAATGGAACGGGCATCTTCCCGTTCATATTGAAGGCCGCCACCAAGGTCACCATACGCGCCAGAGATGTCTCTTCACCGTCGGCAACAGGAACAACAACTGTCACAGTCACTCCGGACGTTATGTCCCAGTTAACGATCACTGCCCCAACCAAAGTGGTTGCGGGGATCGCCTTCACCGCAACGGTATCGGCCCAGGATAAATATCACAATATCGTCAAGAGTTTTGCTGACACTATCCATCTATCAAGCTCCGATACTTATGCGGTTCTGCCAGCCGATACGAAGCTGCCCGGCGGCACAAAGCAGTTCAGTATCAAGCTGATAACGCCAGGCCTGCAGAAGATCACCGTGATCGACACTCAGAACTCGGCGTTTACAGCATCTCTGAATACTTCTGTCGACGTGGAGGCTGCTAAGCTGGTGATTTCCGCGCCCACCACAACAACGGCGGGAAGCATGACAACATTCACCGTTACCGCAGTAGACACCGTACACAACACAGCTACTCGCTATAACGGCATCGTACACATAACAAGTAGCGACGGCACAGCGGTCTTGCCTGCCAATGCCAAGCTGACAAACGGTATCGGCTCGTTTAAGATCACGTTCAAGAAAGCCGGATCACAATCGATTACCGCCACAGACACAGTCAATGCGAGCATCACCGGAATAGCCAGCGGCATAGTCGTCAAAGCGGCGGCAGCATCGAAGTTCGTCATCTCAGTTCCGGCATCCGTGACTAGCGGCGCGGCTTTTGCCGTCACGGTAACCGCGCAGGACGCCTACGGTAACACAGCGTTGGGATACACCGGCACGGTTCACTACACCAGCAGCGATGCGCTTGCCGTGGTTCCGGCCAACATGACGCTTACAAACGGGTCTGCTAAGGTTACGGTGAAATTAAAGACCAAAGGAAACCAGACCGTCTCTGCCGCCGACACAGCCAACGCGACTATTAAGGGAACCAGCCCGGCAATTGCCGTCAACTAATCCCTTCTTACGACTATTCAGCTTCCGTGTCTGGTGGCGCGGAAGCTGTTTGTAACCTTCGATTCTGGATAAACGCATCATAAATAGCCCCGCATAAATGGCTGTTGAGTGAGAATAAATGCGTAATATTGCCATATAAACATTTATGTTCTACACACAAATACAATAATCACTGATTTACAGACAGGCAGTGAGCTGTTATAATGGAGAGCGCCCGCTTTATTTACAAGACACTCTCCGGGGCGTATCATTTGCCTTCTCGAGAAGATTATCAGCGCTGATTATTCCGTTCTGTCGCTCAACGTTCTATAATTTTGCTCATTGTAAATAGACAAGGAAAAAGCCAATGATGGAAGATTCCATTTCGCTCCGTGAACTTAAGACTGAAGACCTCACACCCTTTCTGAACTCCCCCTTTACCCTCTCCCGTCCGGACGGCAGCGAATCTCAACTCGTATTGCGCGAAGTCCGGAAGCATAATTACGTCACCAAACTCGGACGTGAGGCATTTTCGGTTCACTTCCTTGGCAATCAAGAAGAGATCCTCCCACAGAGCATTTATGCTCTCAACAATCCGGAAATGGGACGGCTGGAGATTTTCCTCGTTCCCATAGGCCGTTCTGAAGCCGGCACGGAATACGAAGCCGTGTTCGCATAGCTAATTCACTTCACATGAAGTTAGCTATAGCGCCGCCACTCTCGCAACTGTAGCAATTATGTGACAGTTTGCGTCGTGTCTAATTATCTCCACACATCCCTTCAGGGTTACTCGATTCAGAGGTGAAATATGGCATCGCCGTTCCTTTCCGAAATCCGCATCGTTGCGTTCAACTACGCCCCCAATGGATGGGCTCTCTGTAACGGTCAGACTCTGCCGATCAACCAGAACCAGGCTCTCTTTTCCTTGATGGGCACTTACTATGGCGGCGATGGTGTCCGGACTTTTCAATTGCCGAACCTTCAGGGGCAGACACCGCTCATGATGGGCACTACTTTCGCCGGAACCTATAACATCGGCCAGACAGGCGGGGAAATGAACCACTCACTTATTGCGAGTGAGCTTCCACCCCACACTCACACAATGCCGGCATCTAACACGACAGCAACAACAGGTACGCCGACAAAGGCCACTCTGGCGCAGCCGTCCGCAGCAATCGGCTATGCCTACGGAGTACCCACCGGATCGACGGCCATGGCTCCCCAAGCGATTGCGAACGCCGGCCAGGGGCTTCCACACAACAACATGCAGCCATACCTCGTGGTGAATTTCATCATTGCGTTGGTAGGTATTTTCCCCTCTCGAAACTGATAGTAACTATTTGTGCTAATTAAGACGGCCAGGCCCCGGCACTATACGGGTACTGGTCAGGAGAAATAAATGAGTGAGCCTTATGTCGGCGAAATTCGAATTGCCGGTTTCAACTTCGCCCCGTATGGATGGGCATTTTGCGACGGGTCAGCAATCCCGATTGACGAAAACACGACGCTCTTCACACTGATAGGAACGACCTATGGCGGAGACGGTGTGAATACGTTCAATATCCCGGACCTTCGCGGACGAGTCCCCATCCACCAGGGGACCAATCTTGGAATGCAGTTTGTTATGGGGCAAACTGCTGGCACGGAGACAGTTACTCTCGCGGCGAACCAGCTCGCGAGCCATTCGCATCCGTTTGAAGCGAATACCACAGTGGCAACGAGTCCAAATCCGGCCGCCAAGGTTCCTGCAGCAACTCAGACAGTGCCGATATATACCACGCCATCGTCTCCGGTCACGATGTCATCTGTCAGCACTTCAACAGGCGGCGGTCAGTCACACAGCAACATTCAACCCATGCTCGTGATTAATTTTATCATCTCTCTTTACGGCGTTTTTCCTTCGCAAAACTAGCGTATCGCTGGAACAAAACCTGCTTCTACGGTACAGGAGATTACTTATGGCAGATAATTTTCTTGGTGAGATTCGAATAGTCCCATTCAATTTCCCGCCTTCCGGATGGGCGCAATGCGAGGGGCAAATCTTACCGATCAGCCAGAACACCGCCCTTTTTTCGCTCTTGGGCACGCAATTCGGAGGCGACGGTAGAGATACCTTTGCCCTCCCGAATTTCCAGGGCAGTATCCCTGTCGGCCAGGGCCAGGGGATTGGATTAACAGATCGAGCCATAGGCGAAACGGAAGGCGACGCGACAGTTACGTTGCTGCAGAACCAAATTCCATCGCATGCACACGGCTTGGTCGGCGATACGTCGCATGCGACAAGCCTGAGTCCTGCCGGTAACTTGAACGCTCAACTACCCAGTTCACGGGGCACGGCAGATAAGGGATATACGACAGCCAAGGCGGCCAATGCCATGGCTGCCGGCAATTTGCTGCCCGCAGGCGGCGGCCTGCCGCATAATAATATGATGCCGTATCTGGCCATGAACTTTGTTATCGCATTAACTGGCATCTTCCCGTCAAGGCCATAGCGCGCCATGGCTTCGTCGCATTCAAGGGCGGTTCTCGCCGCCACATAAAATGCGCCGAACCGGATGGCTATTCAGCCGAAGTCCATACGGAGATCAATTACAATGACCGAAAAAACAACCTCAAATACAATGGGACGGCGGGAATTCATACGCGCAGGCGCAATTATTGCCGGAAGTGTCGCACTCGGATGGCGATCTACGGAGAGTGCCGCAGCCGCAGCCCCCTCCTCTCCTGCAACAACCATCGGCTTCTGGACCGGAGATAGAGTAGCAACTCCGATCGGCATTGCGACAAACGCCGCAGCTCTGGCTTCGCAAACGGCTCACCTGCGGATCCATGACCACTTCGTTCCGGCAACTCAGCCGGCTAGCAACTTTGGAAGCATCATCGCTCACTTCTCGATCGTCCAAAACAACAGAATCGTATCTACGCCATTTTATGCATGGAGCTCGTCTCATCCAAGATCGCGAACAACTGCGTTTACCATGCCGGTCCTGGCGGGACATCCGCTTAGTTTGTCGCTGGAGCATGCGAGCAAATCGCAAGCAGCGGACAGCATCTCTATTCCTTCCTTCAAGGTAGCAGGGACCGCATCGCTCAATGAAGGGACCTATATATTGGCCGCCGGACAACCGGATTGGACAGCTTGCCTGCTGATCGACGTTGACGGCCACAAGAAATTGGTTAGAACATCGCCCGCCGGAAATCAAAATGTCAATTTTGAATATGTGCTGGTAACCGTCTCGAGAGCCTAGGACCCACTAACGAGGAAGATCATGATTAACTCCCACTCCGGCCTCTCGCTGAAGAGGTTAGCCGGTCAAATCGCAGGGGCATCGACGCTCATTTGTGCGCTGCCTTCTATGGGGCAAGCCACACAATTAGACGTTCCATCGACATATCCAACAATCCAGGCAGCCGTCAATGCCGCTTACAACGGCGATGTCATTGCCGTTAGCTCTGCCGGATCGCCCTATTCCGGCGAGGGAAATGTCGATATCGACACACTGGGCAAGGCCATCAAAATTCAGGGAACCGGCGCAATGTCGACGGTTATCAATGCCGGCGGAAGCGCCGCTTCTCCGCATCAGGCATTCTTGATTCACAGCGGAGAGACATCGACGACCGTCATTTCCGGTTTTACGATCGAAAACGGATACCAGGCGGCAGGCGGCGCGATCAATATCAACGCATCCAGCCCCACAATATCGCAGTGTATTTTTGCCGCCAATACTGCAACGGCTTCCGGTGGCGCAATCAATATCAACCTTGGAAGTCCCGTCATTTCGCAGTGCGTCTTCATCGGCAACCAGACAAGCAATGCGGCAGGCGAATACGGCGGAGCGATCGAAGTTGGGAACGATACCTTTTCCGATAACACGTTCGCCATAACCGTTACTCTTGTGAACAACGTATTTGTCGCAAACTCGGCAGGCACAGACGGCGCGGCAGTCGATATCGTCAACCAAGATTTCTTCGGAAACCCGGTGAACTCAATCACGGTAAAAATCGACAACTGCAGCTTTTCCGGAAACACATCATCCGACCTCGGAAACAGCAAGGCCGGCGGCGCGATTTCTTTTTACGGCGGCACGACCACGATATCCAATAGCATTCTTTACGGCGATACCGGCGGTCACGAAATATCCGCGAACTTGCCGCCTCCCGACGGATCAGTGGTCAGGTACAGCGATATCCAGGGCGGATACACCGGCACGGGCAATATCAATGCAGATCCGCTTTTCGAGAACGCAGCGGGAAGCGACTTACGGCTGACAGCCAAATCGCCGGCAATCAACGATGGAGTGTTTGTTGCATCGTCTCCATCCGTGGATCTTCTCGGAAATGCTCGCGATACCAACCTCGATATGGGCGCGTATGAGTATCTAATCCAGGGATCGTCTACGACTATCGCTCCGGTCCAGCAAGTTGCCTTCACCGGCCAGGCAGCGACATTCACCGATACTGCCGGTGAAGTGGACACCCCCGGCACATTTACCGCATCAATCAGCTGGGGTGACGGAACCACAAGCGCCGGAACAGTATCACAGTCCGGTACAGGAACGGCATATGTCGTAACCGGCTCACACACGTACTCTACATCGGGGGCCAAAACTGTAATGGTTACCCTGACAGGTTCCAATCCGAATGGCCCCTTGGTGACGGGCAAGGCCTCCGCATTGGAGACGGTAAGTTCGCACGCAATATCCTATTTCACGCTTAGCGCGCCGTCCACAGCCACTGCGGGAACAGCTTTCACCGCTACGGTTACCGCAAAGGACACCTCAAACAATACGTTCACAGGATATACCGGAACTATCCATTTCACGAGTGACGATCCAACCGCCGTTCTGCCTGCCGATGCCACACTGACAAACGGCACAGGCTCCTTTACCGTCACTTTGAAGACGGCAACATTGACAACACTTCGGGTAAGAGATACGGTGACATCGAGCATCACCGGAACCGCTGTGGTAACTGTCTCGGCAGGCCCGGCAGTCCACCTGACGGTCACTGCGCCGGCAACGTCGACGGCAGGCGCTGCATTCTACACCACGATCACAGCCCGGGACAAGTACAATAATGCCGTTAAGACCTACGCGGGAACGGTGCATGTCACAAGCACAGATAACCTGGCCGTATTGCCTGCCGATTTTGTGCTCACCAACGGAGCAAAACAGGTAACGGTTAAGCTGATCAAGCCGGGCACGCAGTCAATAACTGCCGTTGATACGGTCAACCCGGTCATAAAAGGCATTAGCAGCCTGGTCACCGTCACAACGACGGCTTCGAAGTTCATTGTCACGGGGCCGTCAACAACAACTGCCGGCGTTTCGAATGCCTTCGTCATTACCGCCAAGGACTCGGTGGGCAACACGGTAACTACCTATACCGGCACGGTTCACTTCGTCTCCACCGATCCAGCCGGATCGGTTTCCGCAGATATAACCCTTGTAAACGGTTCGCGGACGTTTAACGGCACCTTTAAAACTGCAGCGACTCAAAAGATTACAGCTACTGATACCGTAAACGCTGCCATCACAGGCTCAGTGGTCGTCCAGGTAAATCCAGGAGCAGGATTTAAGTTCATCGTCACGGCGCCGGCATCGGTGGCAGTAGGAGCGCCATTTACCTCGCAAATTACTGCGCTGGATAAGTACGGTAACCTGGCAAAGACTTACGGCGGCTATGTACACTTCACAAGCACCGATCCGCTGGCTGTGCTTCCGGCCAACGTAAATTTGGTGAACGGCACTAAGCAGGTCAGCATTAAGTTCAAGACCGCAGGCAACCAGACATTCACAGCCACAGATACCGTTACCGCCGCCATAAAGGGCATAAGCCCGGCGGTGACCGTTCACTAGGTAAACAGAGGGGCACAGACGAGTTGTGCCCTACCCCTCAGCCTCCGCGCCAATTCGGTGCGGAGGCATTTTTCGTCTTCATACCAGCCTGCATGACACAACTCTGATAGCAGCTCTGCTGAAGTAGGTTGACACAACGTTAAAGTTTTCTGTGAATTTCGGAAGGCACTAAGGTATGTTACTTCCGTGAGAAATATTTTCAAGCTAGCATTAGATACGACTTAAAATCACTCATTGGTATTTGGAACCCGCCATTACCGCCTGTCCAATCGCCAGATTGCGCCTGACAACGGCCTGCAAGTCAAAGACACTAGTTGTAGATCCGATGCGGGATCGTTAACTCTACCTTCGCCGCGTGCCTCACAACTACTACCTAAACGACCCATGCCACACTTCATCAAACTGGAGTCTTAGATCGTGAAATTAAACGAGAACATCATTAATCATGATGGTGTTTGCGGTATAAGCTATTTAATCCGCAACCCCAAACATGCGCTTCTTAAGTTATGGGCTGCTGCTGCGCCCGTTCTAATAGCCATGGCGATGACGCCGGCAGCACATGCCACGCCGCCTCCCGGCGCGAAACTGGTTCCCTCTCAGTATGCAACCATTCAGGCGGCCATTACGGCGGCTTCGTCCGGGGATACCATTACTGTGGCGTCGGGAACATATTCGGGCTCGGGAAATATCGATCTCGATACGGGCGGCAAGAGCATTACGATCAATTCATCGGGAGGCGCAGCCAATACGATAATCGATTGCGGTGGATCTTCGGGAAGCCTACACAAAGGCTTCTACGTCCACAGCGGCGAAACCGTATCCATCCAGGGCTTCACTATCCAGAACGGATACGACACCACCTTTGCCAGCGGCATCGTCGTCATTGGATCCACAGCCACCATCTCAAACTGCGTCGTCAAGAACTGCACAGGCAGGTCCGGTGGCGGCATCGAGATCGCGTCTTCGGCCTCTTCGCCGTTTACCGCCGCGAACGCGACGGTGACAGGCTGCACCATCAAGAACTGCGCCGCCTTCCAGGGTGGAGGCATCTTCCTCAACGCCAGCAACGCCACGTTCCACCAGTGCGACTTCTTATCCAACGCTTCGTCATCAAGCACCAGTCCCACGACATCATACGGAGGCGGAATCGAGATCACCAAGAACAACAGCAATATCACAACAGTTAATGTTACCGATTGCGTGTTCATCTCCAACTCATCGGGAGGGGCCGAGGGCGCTGCCATCGATATGGCGTCCAATAACGCCAATCAAACTGTCAAGGTCTTCAACTGCAGTTTTTACGGCAATTCCTGCACGACGGCCAACAACGGAACGATCGACTTCTTCAACGGCACAAACAGCGTGAGGAACTGCATCTTCTGGGGCGACACATCGCCCAAGGAGATCTCCACGGCCAGTCCGCCCGCTGCAGGTGTCATACAATATTGCGATGTCAACCAGACGGGTTATGCAGGCGTCAACAACAACATCAGCGCTAATCCACTCTACGTGAACCCGGCATCGCTGAATCTCAAGCTCGGATCGGGATCGCCCGCGATCGGAACAGGAACAAGCACAGGATCTCCCTCGGTTGACCATGATGGCACAACGTGGACGGGAAACGTCTCGATGGGCGCATATAACGGCGTCGCTGTATTGCCCGCTACCCACTATTCGGTTACAGCACTGTCCAGCGCTTCCGCAGGCACAGGATTTGCATTTACCGTTACCGCACTGGATTCGACGAATGCAACAGCTACCGCCTACTCCGGCACAGTGCATTTCACAAGCACGGACGGCATAGCAACGCTGCCCTCCAATGCCACTCTGAATAATGGCGTCGGCATTTTCTCAGCCGTGCTCAAAACAGCCGGCGTGCAGACTATTACGGCAACCGACACAGTATCGAGCAGCATTACAGGCACCAGCAGCAACATCAATGTCTCGGCAGGCGCTGCCAGCCGCTTCTCACTCACAGTTCCGGTTAATGCGACGTCAGGAACGGCATTCAATGTCACCGTCAATGCCAAGGACGCCTATGACAACACGGCTACCGGCTACAGCGGCACGGTTCACTTCACCAGCACAGACGGAGCAGCAACGCTTCCTGCAAACAGCACACTTTCAAACGGAATATCCACGTTCACAGCGACACTTCGCACCGCAGGCAATCAGACCATTACTGCGACGGATACTGTGACTTCGGGAATTACCGGAACGAGCGGGAGCATCGCGGTTGCCCCAGGAGTAGCCACTCACTTGACGGTATCCACGCCGGGTTCGGCAACGGCCGGCAGCGCCTTCAATTACACAGTGACGGCATTGGACGCCTCCAACAACACGGCAACTGGCTATACGGGGACCGTCCACTTTACCAGCACAGACGGCATAGCAACACTCCCCGCCAATGCGACACTCACCAACGGCGTGGGGACATTCTCGGCAACACTCAAGACGGCAGGAAGCCGGACAATCAGCGCCACCGATACGGTAACATCGTCCATCACCGGCACGACAGGATCCATCTCGGTTGCTCCGGGAGCGGCAGCATCGCTAACCGTCACTGCGCCGGCTTCGGCGACCGCAGGATCAGCCATCAGCGTGTCCGTCAGCGCCTTCGACGCTTACGGAAATGCGGCGACCAGTTATAACGGCACAGTCCACTTCACCAGCACAGATGGAGCGGCGGTACTGGCCAATGGAACACTCACCAACGGCGCGGGATCGTTCCCGGCAACGCTCAAGACGGCAGGCAGCCAGACGATCACTGCCACCGATACGGTAACATCATCCATCACCGGAACAACGAGTTCGATCTCGGTTGCGGGTATCGGTGCGACCCACTTCGTCGTAAGCGGTCCGGCGACCAGCCCATACTTCGTGCCCTTCCAGTTCACGGTTACAGCTGTCGACCCGTTCGGGAACTTCGACTCAAACTACAGCGGCACGCTTCACTTCAGCGGGTCCGCAGCCACCGAAACCCTGCCCGCAGACGCTGAGATTGCCAATGGAACAGGCACATTCCAGGCTACGATTGGCTCCTTGGGAGCGCAGACGGTAACGGCCACCAATGCGGGGATCAGCGGATCGCTCAACATCACGATCACACCTGACCTTGTGACCCTGCTCTCGGTAACGGTTCCGTCTTCTGCGTTCACCGGAACGCCCTTCTACGCCACGGTGTCCTCCAAGGACCAGTTCGGAAATCCGGTAAAGACCTATACCGGCAATGTGCATATCACCAGCACCGATCCGACCGCCATGCTGCCGGCGAACTCCACCACGCCCAATGGATCTAAGCAAGTCAGTATCAAGTTCCGCTCAATCGGTTCGTATACCGTGACTGCAACCGATGTCGCATCGCCGAACCGCACAGGAACAAGCAGCACGGTTCTGGTCACGGCAGCTCCCGCTAAGTTCCTGGTGACCATCGCGACTCCCGCCGTGGCAGGAACGCCGACTACGATCACCATCACTGCCAAGGACATTGTCGGGAACACCGCAACGGACTATAACGGCACAGTGCATATCACAACTACGGACAAGCAGGCGATCCTGCCTGCCGACGCCACCTTGACCAACGGAACGGCAACACTCCCAATAACGTTCATCACGGCGGCAACCCAGACGGTAACAGCTACGGACACCACACTGTCCACCATTAAGGGAAGCAGCCCCGGCATCGTAGTGGCCTCGGGAGCAGCGACCCAATATACCTTCACCGGCCCGGCAACAACCACAGTGGGCACAGCGTTCTACGCGACCGTGACCGTGAAGGACGCTTACGGAAATCTAGCGAAGAACTATACGGGCAGCTTGCACTTCACGAGCAGCGATCCGCTCTCTGTTCTTCCCGCTGACATCAAAACGACAAACGGCACCAAGCAGGTAAGCATTAAGCTCAAGACTGCCGGCGCCCAGACAGTCACAGTGACCGACGCCACAGATTCGTCGATTACGGCAACCCTCTCAACGAACGTTCAGTAGAACGGCCTGAGAGCCCTCTCAGCCTCCGCGCTCAAAGCGCGGAGGCTTTTTGTTGTTCCAACCTCTGTCAATTCACTCGAATGCCGGTCCGCACAATCCCCATTGGCTTTACACATTATTGCCTACCTGTTATACTTGCTTAAAAGGCGCCTTGTTTTAGTAGGAAGCAACTAAATACAACGCAATTTTCACTACGTTTAGAAGAGAAGTTATACAGATCTTTCCTGCCTCCGGCCGGCGCGCCATCTACGGCAACCCGGCAAATTCGACCACATCCTGACAACAATTCTCGGAACAACTAATCTCGGAGTATGACCGTGACGAACATCGAAGACATCTCTTCAATAGAAGCCGTTACTCGCCGCCCTGCCACTGATGCAGATCTCGATTTTCTTCGAGCTGTCTATGAATCCACTCGGGCCGCTGAATTGGCGCTCGTGAACTGGAGCGAAGAACAAAAGCGCGACTTTCTGGATATGCAGTTTCACGCGCAGCACAAGTTCTATCACGAAAACTTTCCTGATGCGGAGTACGACATATTAGAGCTCGACGGCAATCCGGCCGGCCGGATCTACATTGATAGGCGTCCCACAGAGATCCGGCTGATAGATATCGCTTTGCTGCCGGAATATCAAAACCGCCGGATCGGCTCATCGTTGATCCTCAAGCTCATGGAAGACTCCACAAAGGCAAAATTGCCGATCACCCTCCATGTGGAGGTTTTCAACCGGGCTCAAGAACTTTACCATCGCCTCGATTTCAAACGGATCCGGGACGACGGCCTCTACATATTTATGGAATGGACTCCATCGTAATTCCATACGGCCTCCATGACTTATAAAACAAGTCGCGGAGGCCGTTCTTCCGTTAAGCCCAGTCAGGTAAACGCAGCATTACAAACTCCCTGAATCTCAACGCCGGTTCGCTTCTGACGTTTTAGCAGCATTCAACCACAGAAAATGGTAAGAAAATCGTTATTCTTACGTTGTATAAGACGCAGAAACTATGGAATAAGCCTATAACGGCATTGCTTGTCACAGGGGTTTCCTCTCTTCCAAGGATCTGCAGGCGCCGCGGTCGCGCCGCACTTTCATTGGGAACGCACTATGTAGTCCTCCCCTGCTCGACGAGCCACCGGCTCAGGATTTATGACGCCTAAGGTTTCCACAGCCGTAATTGTTATTTGTGTAATCGCTGCCAATCTGCATTTGTGTGCCCCAAAATGTTGCGCACAGTCCACTTTCACGAACCGCAGCGACAGTCACAAAGGCTCCAAGCACCACTTGCACCGTTCCGGTGCAGTGTTTGCGCAGTCAATCGCATTTGCCCAGGATGGAAGTGTCAATGTGTTGGGCAATGCAATCCGCAAGGGCGCGGCAGGGTTGCGGCACACGGATGACACTCCCCTTGGGAGCAACTCGCTCAATAGCATTCCGCCGCCGGTAATGCATGGACTGCTTCTTGCTCTAGCAGGCGGAATGACTGTATTCGGATTTCTTCTGTTCCGCGAGTCGCTTCGCCGCAAGCGGGTTGAGAAACTGCTGATCGAAGAGCGATCCAGCGCCGAAGCGCGCATTACATCCCTCAAGAACAGCTCAGACCAATACAAGCTGATCGTAGAGAATTCACAGGACGGCGTATGGATCGTTGACCGAACCGGACGGACGACCTTTGTTAACGCAAGAATATCGGATATGTTAGGCTATTTGCCTGAGGAGATCCTCGGTCGCAAGCACACGGATTTTATGGATGCCGATGGCCGTGCCATCGCTGAAGAAAACATGCGGCGCCGTAAGGAAGGTGTCGCCGGAGAAGAAGACTTTCAGTTCGTCCGAAATGGCGGCGCAACTTTGTGGGCAAGAGTTACGACCAGTCCGCTCACCGATGCCGCCGGTCTGTACGTCGGCACGCTGACGATGGTAACCGATTTCACACAAAGCCGCCGTGCCGAGGAAGTCCTCAAACTCCATCATAGCGCAATTGCCGCCAGCAGCAACGGAGTGGTGATCGTAGACGCCCAGCGTGAAGATATGCCGATCGTCTCCGTAAACCCGGCGTTTCAGCACATCACCGGATACCGCGCAGTTGACGTAATCGGCCGTCCCCCATTCATGCTTGAGGGCGAAGACCGTGCTCAGCGCTCTCTGTCGGCCCTGAAACTTGCTAAGACACAAGGACGTGATGTCCACGTAGAATCGAGAAACCGGCGCAAAGACGGCACTGAATATTGGAATGAGATGTTCGCAGCGCCGATCCGCGACGACCGTGGCGTGATCACTCACTTTGTAGCAATTCAAAGTGACATTACAGCCCGCAAAAATGCATTGGAAGCCCTGCAGAGAGCGCGCGAGGAACTGGAAATCAAGGTGATGGAGCGCACAGCCGACTTGCAGACTGCCAACGAAAAGCTTACTGCTCTGGCATCTGAAGACGGCCTCACCGGACTCAAGAATCGCCGTATCTTTCAGGAGCGTCTCGACCAGGAAGTTCAGCGATCCCTGCGTTACGGCGCTCCTCTCTCGCTTATGCTGCTGGATGTTGACAAGTTCAAGCAGTATAACGACACATTTGGTCACCCCGCGGGAGATCAGGTGCTTCGAGAAGTTGCAAAAATCCTGCAATTCAGCGCTCGCCAGACCGATCTCGTGGCTCGCTACGGCGGCGAGGAATTTGTCGTAATCATGATCAATACCGATGAAGCGAACTCGACGGTTCTCGCCGAGCGAGTCCGGCAATGCATCGAGAATGCTCCCTGGGATCTGCGCCAGGTTACCGCAAGTATCGGCGTGGCGACATTGGGAATGGCTATTACCAACCCGGCAACATTAATCGAATCGGCCGACAAGGCGCTCTATTCCGCAAAGCAAAACGGCCGAAACCAGGTCGCATGCGCTCGCGATCTGGTCGAAGCGCCAAAGGCTTCCACAGATCTGCAGCCTGTTATTCCAGTCGCGTAATCATCCCCTGCCCTTCCTTTCCACTTGTTTCCAATTCATCTCGTCTTCAGATAGAAGAAGGAGGCTGAAATATGGAATAAACCACTCAAGCGCAGACATGCTCCAATAGGATATTGGACGGCAAATGAGCGAATTCAACTAGCAGCATAATTCTTCGGACAGCAATCATGAACGACAAGATACTATCCGCCCTTCTCCGGCTCGGTTCAGTCTTATCCGGTTTCCTAACAATAACTCTCTTAGCCGGATATCTGTGGCTCAACATGGGGGCGTCCACTAACGATGCCAAAGGCGCGCAGGTGGCCCAATCTCTCGACTTCGACCTGCAAAACGCCGAATCAGCGGAGCGCTCATACCTGGATAGTGGGTCAAAGGCTTCGTTCGCCCAATACGGCAATGCGCGACAGCAAGTCGCAAACGACCTGATCTCACTGAAAGAGTGGGCAGGCAGATCGCCCGACAGCCAGTCCGCGCCGGATCTCATCTCTGCGGCAACGCGTGTTCTCAACCAGTTCGACCGTGCCGCGCGCCTGCGCAAACTTGGCCGTGGAGACGAGGCCAAGATCGCACTGCAGAACGCTGTCGATAAGGGAGCAGCCGTAGAATATCACAAACTGTCGGCTGCAGCGCTTGCTGATGCGATCCAAATAGGTTCCATCAACTCCGGCAATCAGCTGAATATCGTCAAGACCGCAGGCGCATGGCTCAGCGCCGCAGCGCTTATTGTGACCGTACTTCTGTCTGCAACGCTGCTGTCATTGAAACGAACGCAGCGCCGCATTGGGCAGACGGATACAGACAGCTCTGCCGGCCTATCTCTGGTACACACGCTTCCGATCGAGATCCAGCGTGCAGATGAACAATATCAGCGGATTATTGAGACCTTTCGCGGTGGTATTTGGGTTGTTAACACTGAAGGTGAAACAACACTCGTCAATCCCCATATGGCCGATATTCTGGGCTATTCCGTGAAGGAAATGCTTGGCCGCCACCACGTTGATTTTATGGATACGGAAGGGGTTAGGATCGCCGATGAGAACACGCGCCGCCGCAAAATGGGACTTTCGGATAGCGAAGACTTCCGCTTTCTCCGCAAAGACGGAACAGTCGTCTGGGCGCTTGTTGCCACCAGCCCATTGAAGGATGGACATGGAATCGTGGTCGGCGCAATCGCAACCGTCACCGAAATCACGGAGCGAAAACGAGCCGAAAAAGACCAAAGCCTCTACAGAGCCGCTATCGAGGCAAGCGCCGCCGGAATTGTTGTTGTCGATGCGCTTGAAGCCGGCATGCCGATCGTTTCCGTAAATCGCGCGTTTGAGACCCTTACCGGCTATCAAAGGGCAGATGTGATCGGCCATCCCGCAACCATGCTGCGCGGCGCCACACGCTCCGGTGACCAGGTGTGCGCAATACAAATGGCCAGACGCTCCGGATCCGATATCAGCATCGAGCTTTGCAGCGACCGGAAAGACACCGGCAAATACTGGCAGGAAATAAGCGTCTCCGCGGTCCGCGATGATCAAGGAGAGGTGACGCATTTTGTGGCGCTCCAGAACGACTTATCCAGGCGTCAGGCAGCAATCGAGACAATTGAAGTAAGACCGGCCACGGTGGAACACACAATTTACCGTGAGAATGAAATGTACGAAACTCCGGAAGCCCTCACCATCGCCGATGAGATGCATTACGCCCGCCCGGTGCGCGATGAGCTGACCGGACTCCATAACGGCCGAACATTCCAGGAAGACCTCGATCACGAATCTCTGAGAGCATTGCGATACAATACACCACTTTCCGTGCTGCTATTGAATATCGACAACTTGCAGGACTTCGTCGACATCAACGGCGCCTCCGCCGCCCAGCGCGCCATCGTTCAGATCGGCGAAATTATTCAGGACACCGCACGCCAAACAGATCGCGTGGCCCGCATTGCGGGAGAGCGCTTCGGCGTCATTATGATCAACACGGATCAGTCCAACTCTACCGTGCTTGCCGAGCGGCTGCGCCGCAACGTCGAACGTGGAAATTGGCCCTCGAATTGTTCCCTGACAGCTACAGTGGGCGTTGCGACTTTCGGAGTGGGAATGGCGGATTCTCTTGAATTCCTGCGCTGCGCCGAAGACGCCCTGCTGCATGCGGAAGCACAAGGCTCCAACCATGTCGCACACAGGGCGCAGTTCGATAAAACGCCTCCTCCTGCCATTCACTAGGGAAGCTTTGAAGACAACAATACCTGTTGCATGGTAATTAAATAGAAGACAATACTAAATGGATTCCATCGCAGCCTTCAAAGAAGGCTCTTGCCCATGGCCGGACACTGCCAGACACACGCGCTGCATCATTGATGCAGTGCCGAATCCATGCCTGATTGTCGACCAAAACTGTCGTGTGCAAGTCACAAATCAAGTTTTTTTCGATATGTTTGGACAGGCAGTGGATCGTATGATCACATGCCCGTTCGACGAACTTGGAGTGTGGAAGCCTACCGGCCTTCATGAACTGCTGAGGGCGGCAGGAAACAGCGTATCTGTCGCCTTTGACCTGGAGATGATCGTCGACTTGCCGCCGCAGTTCGCGGGATATATTAGCGCCAGCGCACGCCGAATCGAAGCCGGCGCTGCCGAAAATGAGTACGCAATGATAACATTGCGACACCATGAAGTGGAAGCTCTCCAACGTGCAGCGCATGAGATGGCGCGCGTGCATTCCAGAGAGCATCGGATCGCTACCCAGCTGCAGCAAGCGCTCTGCCCTCCAATTCCGGCTGTCGTCCCAGGGCTATCTCTCAAGGAATACTATCGGGCATGCATGGGCGAAGCAAATGTCGGCGGCGACTTCCTTGATGTGTATGAGTTGAGGGAAAACGTCTATGCGATAGTGCTGGGCGATGTGTCAGGCAAAGGCCTGGCGGCGGCGACACAGGTATCTGCCGTAAGAAATATGCTGAGGTACGCGCTCTTCCGCGGCCGTACTCTTCATGGCAGCGTCGAGCAGCTTAACGCCATGCTTACGGAGCAGGGCCTGCTTACCGGTTTCGCCAGTATCTTCGTGGCACTCTACAATGTGCGGCAGCGCACGCTGACATATGTCTCATGCGGCCACGAACCGGGCCTGCTCCGTCGCGCCGAAGATGGAAGCATACTGGAAATGCCGGCTCAAGGAACGCCGCTCGGCGTTAACGAGACGGCCCGTTACCAGGAGGAAGTCATTCCTCTCGCGCCGGGCGACTCGTTCCTGTTATTCACGGATGGGCTTTCTGAGGCAGGACAGAATCGCCGGCAGATGCTGGGAACTGAGGGCATGATAGACATCTTCTGCACGGCGCCGCAGACTTACAATGTGGCGCTGCTGGTAGATCACGTTGTAGCGAAGGCTGAGGCCTATGCCGAATCGGAATTTCGCGACGACGTCTGCCTTCTGGCAGGTATTGTGACGTAAAGCGCTAAGCCGAAAGCGCACAGTTGAATGGAGTGCGAACGGAATCTCTCTTCTCCAATACAGCCTGTGGCGAATTGCCGGCTTTCGATTTATAATCCCGCAGTCTGCCGCCGGTACGCCCTGTAAAGGCGGTTTGGATCTCGGCAATAATCGCTACGGCGATCATTTCGGGGGTGTCTGCCCCAATGTCGAGACCAACAGGTCCATAGATCCGTCCGGCATGAAGTATGGGGTCGTAGAGACCTCGGCTCGCAAGATCCTGCAGAAGCGTTTCTGTCCTCAATCGCGATCCGAGTATTCCAATGTACCTCGCGGGGCCGGCAAGCAGTGTCTCAAGCAGAGCAGCATCACGAAGGTAATTGTGGGTCATCACCACGACGGCCGTGCGATCCTCAATCTTCACATTTCGTGTAAGATCCTCAATACCGGATAAGATCACTTCATCGGCCTCACGAAAGCGATCCACAGTCGCATACGCCGGTCGTCCGTCTACGACACTCACTCGCCAGCCGGCAGCCTTAGCCATTCGCGCCAGGGGCTGCGCATCGTTTCCGGCCCCGAAGATCACAAGGGGTACCGGCGGCTCCAAAACCTCAAGGAAGACATCGATGCTGCCTTCATCGGCGTCAATGTGTTCGAATGATGATTGTCTTGCCGACAATGCTCCTACCAGAGCGGCGAGAACGCGACCGGACATATCGCTGTCACGTTCACACCGAGATAACATACCGTTTTCTTCGTCAAGGATAATGTGATCACCCGCCGCAAAAACGCAATTGTCGGAGGCGCGATAAACAGTCGCCATAGCAACTCTGTCGCCCTGTATCTGGCTCCCGGCAATCACAGATAATGCTTCAGCAGCGCTACCCAGGAGAGGCTCAATAAGAACGTCGACGATGCCGCGACAGCCCATCCCCATACCAAAAAATATATCGTCGTCTCCGGTAGTATCGTAAGTCGCCAGAATAGGCCTACCGGCGCGCATACCGCTTTGTGCCCGTTCCACGACATCGCTCTCCAGACAGCCGCCGCTCACTGAGCCTATGATACGGCCATCTCCCAGGATGAGCATGCGCGCCCCTGGCTTGCGGTAGGATGAGCCTTGAACCCGGACGATCGTCGCCAGCGCGCATGATTCTCCACGAAGTTGCGCATCACCATATGCCGCTGCAATAGCCTGTATTTCGTTCATGCCGTTCCAATGATTTTGTCCAGCGTAATTGGCAGGTCGCGAACCCGCACACCTGTTGCATGATAGACCGCATTACCTATCGCCGCGCAAACACCCGTTATTCCGATTTCGCCAATTCCTTTTGCGCCAATAGGATTGATATAGCGGTCATCCTCGTCCACAAAGATAATATCGATATTAGGGACGTCGGCGTTCACAGGTACATGATACTCCCCGAGATCGCGATTGACAATCCGGCCGCTGCGCCGATCCGCAATCGTCTCCTCAAGCATGGCCATGCCGATTCCATAGACGATCCCGCCGATCAGTTGACTGCGCCCGGTTTTTGCATTGAGGATGCGTCCTGCTCCATATGCGCCGACAATCCTCTCAAGGCGAACCTGCCCTAGATCCGGATCCACGAGCGCTTCCACGAAGACGGCCCCAAATGAGTGCATGGAGAATTGGTCCCGTTCCGCTCCCGGTTTCGTCTGCGCTTCCTTCTCGATCTTCGGCAGCTTTTGACGCGCCATCAAGTCGGAATAGGATTCAGTAAGCGACGGTTTGGTCTTCGAAAACAGCTTGCCGTCCGAGACATCGATATCAGTTGATATAAGACCATGCAACGGTGAGCCGGCATCGGCTATAGCAAGGTCGATCACCTGCTGCCGCAGCGCGCCGGCTGCTTCATGGACGGCAGAACCAGTACTTGCCGCAGTCTGAGAACCGCCCGAAACCGGCGTTTCCGGCATTCGCGTATCGCCGAGTTCGAAGCGCACTCGCGACGGCGTCAAGCCAAGCGCATCTGCGGCGATCTGTGTCATGATCGTGTAAGTGCCTGTTCCAAGGTCCTGCGTGCCGGCTTGAACGTAAGCCGAACCGTCCGGAAGAAGCCTGGCCAGGGCCGATGCGGCGCTTCTGCGAGTGGGATAGGTCGCCGTCGCCATTCCCCACCCTACGAGACGGCCGTCCGCGGCCCGCATCGAACGAGGTTCATGCGAACGCTTCTCCCAGCCAAATCGCGCCGCTCCCTGCTGATAGCACTGTCGCAATGACTTGCTCGACCAGGGTTTTCCGCTTTGAGGGTCGCTCTCGGCATAGTTTTTAAGCCGAAGCTCAATAGGGTCCATGCGGTTCGCCCACGCTAACTCATCCATCGCCGTCTCAATGGCAAATGTGCCGGAAGACTCACCGGGAGCGCGCATATATGTCGGCGTTCCATAATTCACACGCACCAAACGATGGGATGTTTCCATATTCGGACACGCGTATAGCATCCGTGTAGCCGCCGCAGTCGGCTCAACGAATTCATCGAAGGTAGACGTTTGCGAAAAGCTCTCATGCCGCGTCGCGGTAAGCGCCCCGTCGTTTGCCGCAGCCACCAGAATTCGCTGATCCGTTTGGGGCCGAAACCCGACCATGCCGAACATCTGGGCGCGCGTCAGCGAAAGCTTAACAGGGCGTCCGACGGTACGCGCAGCCATTGCGGCCAGCGGCACATGCGACCATGTGGATCCTTTGCAGCCGAACCCGCCGCCAACAAAGTAACAGATGCACCGTACCTGGGAAAGAGGCACGCGAAACGTCTTGGCAAGGACACGGCGAACACCGAAGATCCCTTGCGTGGCATCGTAGACGGTAAGGTTATCTCCGTCCCAAACCGCCGTCGTCGCATGGGGCTCCATGGGATTATGGTTTTCCATCGGAGTTCCATAAGTCTGCTCAACATGGTGCGCCGCCGCAGACATGCCGGCGTCGATATTTCCACGATGCGAATCCGTGGGTTCGTTGTTAGCCGCTTTCGGCGCGTAGGCGTTCTTTTTGTTGCGGATCATATCCAGATCCGCTTTCTCTTCTTGATAGCGAACTCGCACCAGCGATGCCGCATACATAGCCTGCTCAAATGTCTCGGCAATGGCAAGGGCAATCGGCTGGTTATTGTAGTAGACTTTGTCATCCTGCAAAAGGGCGAGTTTCCGATCCTGCGGACTTGGCTTACCACCGGCAGGATCAACCGGCAGGCGGGGCGCATTGGCGGGAGTTAGAATCCTGAGAACGCCGGGCAACGCCTCTGCCGCTCGCGTGTCGATATCAACCACACGTCCTTTGGAAATCGTACTGTTCACGATAACGGCATGCGCCATGTCAGGCAGAGAAAACTCGGCTGCATACCGCGCGCCGCCCGTCACTTTAAGGCGTCCATCCACGCGGTCCATCGACTTGCCCACCGAGCGATTTGCGTCGTCCATAGTTCCTCCGAGCAGCAACTTCCGAATCGGGATCAGGCGATGTTTCCCGCCGTGGTCAGGGCGCGAATGATCGTCCTCTTGCAGAGTTCCACCTTGAAACCATTATGCTTGTGCGTCTTAGCGCTATGAAGAGCAGCATCGGCGGCATCACGGTATGCATCCGCGCCGGGAGGCTTACCAGACAGCGCCTTTTCCCCGTCCTTCGATCGCCAGGGCTTCGTGCCAACTCCCCCCATGGCAATCCGAGCCTCATGGATCTTGCCGTCCCTGATATCGAGCGCGACAGCTGCCGAGGCCAGAGCGAACGCATACGACGCGCGATCACGCACCTTTAAATAGCACGAACGCACGGCAAAGGGCAGTGGCGGCAGCTCTACTGCCGTTATCAACTCTCCATGCTTTAGGACATTTTCACGATCTGGATGATCTCCCGGAATCAAGTAGAATTCGTTGAGAGGAATGCGGCGCTCACCCTTCGGGCCATGCGCAACAATAATGGCATCCAGTGCAGCCAGAGCTACACACATATCCGACGGATGCGTTGCAATACAGTTCTTACTCGTTCCTAGCACGGCATGTATGCGGTTGAAGCCGTCTATGGCAGAGCATCCCGTTCCCGGCTCACGCTTGTTGCATGGCATTGCCGTATCCCTGAAATAGTAACATCGTGTACGCTGAAGGAGATTACCGCCGGTAGTCGCCATATTCCGGAGCTGAGGCGATGCGCCTGAGAGCAAAGCCTGGGAAAGCAGCGGGTATCGCTGGATAATCAACTCATTGTGAGCCATATCGCTATTGCGGACAAGAGCGCCAATGCGGACACCACCGTTTAGTTCCGCAATCGCAGTCAGCGGCAAAGACGTGATATCCACAACATGAGCAGGCTTTTGCACATCCAGCTTCATCAGGTCGATCAGTGTGGTGCCGCCGGCCAGAAATGCCGAATCCGGCAGATCGGCGACACTTATGATCGCTTTTTGCTCATCGACTGCGGCGCTGTAAGAGAAGGGATGCATATCATGCGGCCTTTCGAACGTCTTGAATGGCGGCGACAATATTCGGATAAGCGCCGCACCGGCAGATATTTCCACTCATCAGCTCACGAACATCGGCGTCGGCAGGTCCACATGGTTCCTTGAGCAATCCCACAGCAGAAACGATCTGTCCCGGCGTGCAATAACCACATTGGAAGCCATCGTGCTTGAGAAACGCCTCCTGCATCGGGTGTAGCGTATCGCCCTCAGCAAGGCCTTCAACCGTGGTGATCTCTTTGCCCTGAGCAGCCATTGCGAGCGTCAGGCAGGATAGCACACGCCGGCCGTCAACGAGTACCGTGCATGCGCCGCACTGCCCGTGGTCACAGCCTTTCTTGGAACCAGTAAGTCCCAGCCTCTCCCGCAAGGCATCAAGTAGAGTCACACGCGGCTCGACATCCACAGACTGGGCAGAGCCATTGATTTTGAGCGAGATCGTAGTCGTCCCTGGGATCTTACTCGTGCCGGGCGTGACAGGTTGCGCAGGGGCAGGTTCGTCGGCTCGGACCAAGGTAGGAGCGAGCGTCAGGGCGAGAGCGGTAGCCAGCGCGGCAGCGATAAAGCTGCGGCGGCTCATCGCAAGTCCCGGAGTCGGGTAGGAGCGCATCTCTTCCACCGGGGAAAGATCTCGAAGCGCATTTAGCAAATCATCAGGCCGGGCGGCGGAACCGATGGGCGCAACATAACTCCACCGAACGATCCCGGCAGCATCGATAACGAAGAGCGCCGAGCGGCCCGCAACGCCAAATAACCGGGATGCTTCGCTCCATGGATCGCCGTCATGCACTACCGGCAGACGCAATGTCTCTTGATCGTCAGCAAGCTCGTACAGACGGGAATCGGGAGAGATGCCCAGAAGAGTGGCGTCGAGATCCGGCATGAGGGTAAGGACCTTGTTGTACTGCGCAATCTGGTCGGCGCGGCTTGGGTCCCAGCCTGGAGGAAAAAACGCCAGAACGACTGTCTGTCCGCGCAGCTCGGAAATACGGATATTCCCTTGGAACTCATCCGTCAACACGCAATCCGGCGCAGTCACCCCCACAGCGCATGCTTCGGGAACTGCGATATCACACGGCGCCGATCCGGGATTTAGCAGGGCGTTGTCCATGCAGCGTTCCTTTCGTTCAGCAAGAGACGAAATACGGATAATTCTCTGATCAACTACCCAAACGGAGGCAAATACGAAACGGCGCGCCTCGGAATATATCTTCGATATTTCTCCACCGTGTATGGACAGGCTGAGGTATCTTTATCTCTATGCGAATTGCTTATTTCGATTGTTTCTCCGGCGTAAGTGGCGACATGACCATTGGGGCGCTTCTTGATTGCAAAGGTGTTGATGAAAGCCTGTTCCGTGAGCGCCTGGCGGCACTGCAACTGCCAGGCTACGATCTTAAAATAGAGAAGGTCAAGCGTGAAGGGATCTCCGCAACGGATTTCGATGTCGTCCTTACAGACGATGAAGAGGGCCACGGACGTCATCTATCTGACATTGCGGATATTCTCGAATGGAGTGATCTATCACAACGTGTGAAGGATGACTCGCTGGCCATCTTCACACGTCTTGCCGATGCCGAGGCAAAGATCCATGGAACGTCGCGAGAGGAGATCCACTTCCACGAAGTTGGCGCAGTGGACGCGATCGTGGATATCGTGGGTTCCTGCATTCTGCTGGAAATGCTGGGGGTAGATCGCATTGTCACTTCATCCCTTCCATGCGGGCATGGGACGATCACGTGTCAGCATGGAATAATGCCGGTTCCCGCTCCGGCGACGATGGAATTGCTGCAGGGCTTCCCGGTGCGGTCGGTCGATATCAACGGTGAACTGGTTACACCAACCGGTGCGGCCCTGGTGACTACTCTTTCCGATCCTGCCACGGCCGGACGCATGCCTGAAATGCGTATTGTCTCCAGCGGCTTCGGCGCGGGCAAGAAGCAGTTCGTAAAAGACATGCCGAATCTCCTGCGGATCGTTATCGGCGAAACGGCAACAGCCGATCCCACTCCTGTGACGATCACGGTGCTGGAGACCAACCTTGATGACCAATCTCCTGAGTCATTCGACCTGCTGATGCAGCGCTGTTTTGCCTCCGGCGCTCTTGACGTCTTCTTCACGGCGATCCAGATGAAGAAGAACCGTCCGGCGCACCTGTTAACCGTTATCTGCCCCACCACGCATGCGGATATTCTTGCCTCTGTCATCTTCCGGGAAACCGGCGCTTTCGGCATCCGCCACCGTCACCAGGAACGCTACACATTGCAGCGGGAATGGCAGTCCGTCACAACGCAATACGGCGAAATCCGTATCAAAATCGGCCGGCGCAACGGCGAGATAATCACGTCAGCACCGGAATATGAGGATAGCAAGCGTGCGGCAATCGAACATGATGTGTCTTTGCGAACCGTATATGAGGCAGCACAGGCCAGCCATGGACTGCTCTATGCGCCGCAATCCAAACGGGAAGCTCTTGAGAAGCACTACCGGAAGACGTCATACCTCGCTATCCTGGACAGCGAAATCATCAAGCTGCGTATTGGCGAGCGCAATACCACGCTAGACAGTTTTCTTGCGAACGCCGGACAGACCGAGTGGGCATTTATTACGGCGGAGAATCCCCTTTCTAAGAAGATCAGCGATGCCGAGAACGCCGTTCGCAAGGAAGCCCTGGAGGCCGATCTAACCGCTCGCGGCTATACTATCTATTCGGGACTGGGTCAGGGCGACCGCGGACAATGGCCGCCTGAAAAGAGCCTGTTCGTGTTAGGTATCAACCGTGAAGATGCGCTGGCAATGGGCAAAAAATACGAACAAAATGCCATTGTCTTGGGGACAGCCGGAAGCGCTCCGGAACTGGCCTGGTGCGAGTAAGCTTATTACTGGATTGACTTCAGCAGAAGAGGAGGCAGCGTCAGTGGCATCATATCCAATACGGCGCTACACGCCCGAAGAGTATCTGGAAGGCGAGCGCGCTGCGGAATTCCGAAGCGAATACTTTGGCGGTGAGATCGTGGCAATGGCCGGCAATTCGTTGGAGCACATCACCATCGTATCGAACATAATCCTGGAACTTGGGACCCGATTTCGTGGCACTCCTTGCCGTGCGCTGGCAACTGAAATGCGCGTACAGATACAGGAAACGGGAGCGTATGTCTATCCGGATGTCGTGGTCTTATGCCGGCCGCCTCAGCTATCCGGCTCCCGGTTCGATGTACTGCTCAATCCGGAAGTCATCATCGAGGTGCTCTCGCCGTCAACGGAGGCGCATGATCGCGGGCTGAAATGGGCTCATTACCGACGGCTCGGATCACTGCAGGAGTATATCCTTGTTTCGCAGGATCAGGCGCTTATCGAGCGCTATGTGAGGGAAGAAACCGGCGATTGGCTACTCAAAGAGTATATCGGCCTCGAATCGACGCTCGCAATCGACAGCGCGTCCGCCGCTATCCCACTTGCGGCCATCTATGATCGCGTTGAGTTTCCGGCTACGGTATGATCCTTAACTATTGATCCGATGCGCGTAGCATGCTGCGCCGAAACCGTTGTCGATGTTGACCACAGCCACTCCGCCGGCGCAGGAGTTAAGCATTGTCAGAAGGGCGGCGACGCCGCCGAATGAGGTGCCATACCCGACGCTCGTCGGAACAGCCACCACCGGGCGAGAGACCAGCCCTGCCACGACGCTCGTGAGCGCCCCTTCCATGCCGGCTGCAACGACGAGGACATGAGCTTTCTGGATCAGATCAAGGCGGTCCAGCAGACGGTGCAGCCCCGCGACGCCGACATCGTACAGCCGCTCGACGCGGCTCCCCTGCCATTCCAACGTCAGCGCGGCCTCTTCGGCAACCGGTGTATCCGCGGTTCCGGCCGTAAGCACGGCTACATATCGTTCCGGGTTCTTGGGATCCGGCGCTTTGCCCACAGTGATTAGTTTCGGGAGCGCATGATATACTGCCGCAGGCGTCAAATTTTGCACGGCCTCGAATTGCTCCATGGAAGCGCGGGTCGCCAGGACGCGAGATGATCGCTCCGCCAGCCGGGCGACTATCTCCGCGGTTTGCTGCGGTGTTTTGCCGGGACAGTATACGACTTCCGGCATTCCCGTGCGAGCCGCGCGATGGGTGTCCAGCAGAGCGAAATCGCCGACACTTTCGTAGGGCAGTGATCGGAGCGAAGCCAGAGCGTCCTCGATCGTCACTTCCCCGTCCTGCACGCCGCGCAGTAACAACGCAAGGCGATCAATGTCCATGATTGCCTGTCACTTCCTTGCCCAGTGCAGCATTCAGGCTGCCGCTACGATAGCCGCCAAGCTCCACGGCGACATAAGTGTATCCCAGAGACTTAAGCTTGTCACTGACAAGTTCCCGCACTTCAGGGTCGAGGAGACGGTTCATTTCGCCTGCATCCACCTCAAGCCGGGCAATCGAATCGTGATGCCGGACGCGAACCTGCCGAAACTTCAGGTCGTGCCTCAGGAAGTCTTCGGCAGCATCCAGCCTTGCGAGCAGTTCGGCCGTAATGCGCGTTCCATATGGAAAACGCGATGAAAGGCAGGCCATCGCAGGTTTGTCCCAGGTCGGCAGGCCAAGCTGCTTGGAAATATGCCGGATCTCAGCCTTCGTCAGACCGGCCTCCAGCAGCGGCGCGCGAACTCCGAACTCCTGCGCTGCCTGCTGTCCCGGCCGGTAGTCTCCGAGATCATCGTGGTTCGCCCCGTAGGCAATCCACCTGATATCTCGATCCCGCGCAACCTGAGAGAGGTGCGTGAACAGCTCGGTCTTGCAATAGTAACAGCGGTTTGAGGGATTTGAGGCGTAATTCTCGTTATCGAGCTCGCGAGCATCGACGATTGCTACCGGTATGCCGAGCAGTTCGGCGAGAGCGATGGCGTCGTCGCGTTCTCGCTGCGCATATGATTCCGAAACCGCAATAACGGCAACCGCTCGATCGCCAAGTTCATCGTGCGCGACTTTGATCAGCAGAGCGCTGTCCGCCCCTCCGGAATATCCAACGACAACGGCCCCCATTGAGCGTATAATGCCGCGCAGGGTTTCGTATTTTTCGGCAGGCGAGGCAGTCGGAGCGCCGATCGGTTGATTTACAGGGAGAAAAGGCGCAAATGTTGTCATGAGTTTCGTACTACTTCCAAATCGTACAACTTCCAAGGTGAACTGATATTAACTTAGATTATTAACTTCGAGACCCGCAGTTGCGCTTTCTACGTTGCGCAAGCCGGTAAAATAATTGCGACCATAGCGGCCGTCCCAGCCACGGCCTCGCCTTTACAGGAGATCTACCATGGAACGACGACCTTATGGACAGTCTGAGTGGCAGCTCAGCATACTCGGCTTCGGCGCCATCATTGTTATGGATGTTACCCCGGCGGAAGCCGATGCGTACGTCGGAGAGGCAATAGATCGCGGGATTAACTATTTCGACGTCGCCCCGTCATATGGAAATGCCGAAGTTATGCTGGGACCGGCGCTTGAGCCATACCGCAAAAATGTCTTCCTGGCGTGCAAAACAGGCCGCAGAGATGCCGCCGGCGCCCGCGAGGAACTTGAGCAATCACTTAAGAACCTCAAGACCGATCACTTCGACCTTTACCAATTGCATGCAATGACATCCGATGACGATGTCGCAAAGGCATTCGGACCGAACGGCGCCATGGAGACGTTCGTCAAGGCGCGTGATGAAGGCAAAATCCTCAATCTTGGCTTTAGCGCCCACAGCGTGAATGCGGCGATTGCGGCAATGTCTCAATTCCCGTTCGACAGCATCCTCTTCCCGTTCAATTATGTAACTTACGAGCAGGCGAAGTTTGGCCCGCAGGTGATGCAGGAAGCGATATCGCACGGCGTTGCCAGACTCGCATTAAAGGGTATGGCCCGCGGACCATGGCGGGACGGCGATCCAAATCGATCCGAATATTCCAAGGCTTGGTACGAACCCCTTGCCGATCGATCCGAGGCGACACGCGCCTTACGATATACGCTCTCCCTGCCGATCACATCCGCCATTCCTCCCGGCGACATCCGTCTGTTCCGAATTGCACTCGATATCGCCGACGCCTTCACACCATTGGACGCGGCTGAAATCGAAACGGTGCGGGCCGAAGCCGCAAACGAGAAACCGCTGTTCGAACTGGCAGCATAAATTGGTACTCAGTGTGAAGCGCTAATATCGCTGGGTACCTTACAGCAAGCAGTTGCTGCGAAGTATCAGCCGGGCCTGGAATGGTCCGGCAAGGCGCTCCTGGCATATAACGAGGTGTTTATGGATGAACCACACGACGGTGACGCTTCCGATGCGGGGGCAGGTTCACCTTCAGATCTAAAGAGGCCGGCTTCCAAGGTCTCTGCCCCACCTGATACAACTGCTCAAATTCCGGAAACGGAAGAGCAATTTCGGCTTCTCGTTGAAAGCGTAAGAGACTATGCCATTTTTCTCCTCGATACCGAGGGAAAAGTGCAGACCTGGAATATGGGCGCGCAGCGAATCAAGGGATATGCCGCCCAAGAGATCATCGGCCAGCACTTCTCCGTATTTTATACTCCCGAGGATATTGCGCGCGACCACCCGAAGCATGAACTTGAAATTGCCCTTGCGGAAGGCCGTTTTGAGGAAGAAGGCTGGCGGGTCCGAAAAGACGGAACGCACTTTCTTGCCAACGTCGTTATCTCGGCAATGATAGATTCGAAAGGTGTTCATCGTGGCTTTTCCAAAGTTACCCGCGATGTCACCGAACGGCGCATGGCGCAGGATGCCCACATGATCCAGATGCGCGACCAGATAACGCGCGCATTCCTCCGAGAAGTGCTTTACAGCGTTACGGAAGGAAGGCTTCGTTTCTGCGAAAGCGATAAGGATCTGCCGGCAATGCTGCCTATCAAGTCGCGTTCCGCAGCATTCGACGGCCGAAATCTCAGCAATGTGCGCAGGATCGTACGCGATGCCTGCATTGCCGCCGGGCACAATGAAGATCGAACCTCGGATCTGCTCACAGGGGTCGGCGAAGCGACGATGAATGCGGCGGTCCATGCGCACCATGCAAGATTCCAGGTATGCGCATCGGACGGCGGCACTGTGCAAGTATGGATCACGGATAGCGGCGCAGGGATTCAATTAGGACATCTTCACCGGGCAACGCTCGAACGCGGCTATACGACCGAAGACAGTCTAGGCCACGGTTTCTGGCTCATGCTTCATACTTGCGACCGTACATGGCTCCTCACAGGCCCGGAGGGAACGGTTGTTGTTTTGGAACAGGATCGAAACGCGCCGGAACCCGCATGGCTGGCACAACTGGGCACACGAAGGTCTTCTGCAAATGAGAAAAAGGCTTAGGCTTATTCCCCTTCCCTATTCCGCATAAAACCTCCTTAGTTTGCGGCATATTCGGCTCGTGTGACCGGCTCTGCGGCCACGCGCGCCTGCCGCTTCAAGGCCTCACGGGCTAGAAGCGTCGCAGCGGCAATTAGGAATGCGCCAAGCAGGAAGGGGCTCCCGGGAATTCGCACGGGCGCGCGATCAGAAGTAAAATATCCGAAGATCGCCGTAGCGATCAAAGGCCCCAGGATCCCCATGAGACTTTGTATGCTCGCTCCCGCGCCCTGAACTGCGCCCTGTTCCGTAGGGCCATATTGTTTGGAGAGCAGACTTTGCGTGGTTGGGTTTGCAATGCCGCTCAGGCTCCAGATAATGCACGCAGGGATCATCATCCAGCCCCGTGTAAGCAGGGCGAAGCAGAGGAAGCCCAGAAAGTTAAATCCAAGCCCCAGCAAGATCGAACGCCTTTCCCCCAATCGCGGAACGAGAACGCGCGTCAACCCCATCTGAACCACACCGGACATCAATCCGATCAACGCAAGCGACAAACCGTTCTGCAGAGGCGTCCAGCTGAACCGGTATTCCGTGTATAGCACCCACGTGCTCTGAAGCGACTGCTGCGCCAGAGCGAGCAGGGCCGACGACGCGGCCATCAACAACACCCACCGATACCGCGCCAGGATCAGTAGACCCTTCAGAGGATTCAGAGAAGCCGTTGAAAACGCTCGCCTGTGTTCCTTGTCCAGGGATTCCGGCAGCACAAAGAGGCCATAGAGGAAGTTAATGAGACTGAGAGCCGCCGCGGCCCAGAAGGGAGCTCTGGGCGATATATCTCCCAGCAGGCCGCCGGTGGCCGGTCCAAGGATGAAGCCGATTCCGAACGCCGCGCCGATCATGCCAAAGTTTTGCGCGCGTTTCTCCGGAGGGCTGATATCGGCAATATATGCTGAAGCGGCTGTGAAGCTTGCGCTGGTGATCCCCGACATGATCCGGCCGATGAACAGCCAGGTTATCGACGGCGCGAGCGCCATGATCACATAGTCGATAATTGTGAAAAACAAAGAGACCAAGAGAACCGGCCGCCGCCCGAAGCGGTCACTCAAGCTCCCAAGAATCGGCGAGCACAAAAATTGAAAGAGTCCGAACGAGGCCATCAGCAACCCAAAAACATGCGCGCCTCCGCTCAATCCTCCCCCGCTAAGCTGACCGACGAGCCTTGGCAGCACCGGGATAATCACCCCAAAGCCAAGCACATCGATGAGAAGAGTTACGAAGATAAATGCCATTCCGGCGCGATGATTCGTGGGCACAGGGAGATTATACTTGGAAAGCGGAGGCGAAGAGGCGGAATTAAAAACGAGGACACGAGGCCGGCATGCGCAGGGGCAATTCGCCGGCCGATTTGGAAGCGGCGCTAGACGGCATTCGCAACGCGATACGCCTGATAATACAGGAAGACGCCCCCTATCAAGAGCGCCACACCTACGGGAATCGAAAAGGCAAACGCGATCGATGTGAAGGCAAAACACACATTGGCGGCCGCTTCGCGAATGTTGCGCTGCCGCATATCCGGATCGCCCTTGAAAGAGCGCCACGCCCGTACAATCGCGCGCAGGAGAAAAACGATCGGGAAACCAACGACCTGTACAGTGATAAAACTCGTAAATAGCGGATTGTGAAAATCGAACATTGCCGTTACTCCGATTGCCGGTGTGCGATCTACCCACGGAAAGACCGCACACACAGCGCTAATCTATTGAATTCAAGCTAAGCGCCTTCGTAAGGAGGTTCCTCGATCAGCATTGTATCAGGATAAGCAAGTGCGCCCATCTCTGGGAGATCCAGCCCCTGCAATTCATCTTCCTCAGCGGACCGTATGCCCATGATCTTCTTCTGCAGCGTAAAGAACGCAAACGCTGTGCCGAATGACCAGAGTATAACGACCACCGCATCAATAGCCTGGGCAAAGAACTGGCCCGTGTCACCATATAAAAGGCCTGTTACACCTCTATTGGCGATGTTCATGTAAGTAGTTGCGCCCACGCCGTTCCAGCCCGCGCCGTATGCGCCGTCGGCAAAAATGCCTACAGCAAGCACTCCCCAAACGCCGCAAATACCATGCACGGAAACGGCGCCCACCGGATCATCGACTCCAAATCGCTCGATAATCGGAACAGATACGGCCACCAGCACGCCGGCAATCGCTCCGATGGAAACTGCGCTCACAGAATCTACAAAGGCGCACGGAGCCGTAATCGCCACAAGCCCTGCAAGCATACCATTCGCGGCCATGCTGGGATCGGGCTTTCCATACCGCCACCACCAGTAAAGGATTTCCACCAGCGCTCCCGCTGAGCCGGCAAGCATGGTATTTGTCGCAATAACGGAGATGCGCAGATTGCCACCGCCGGATGCCCCAAGAGTAGAACCGGGGTTGAAGCCGAACCATCCGAACGCCAGAATAAAGGTTCCAAGCAGCGCCATCGGAATGTTGTGACCAGGAATTGGCTGCGGGCGGCCATTGATGAACTTCCCTAACCGAGGACCGAGCACTATAGCCCCTGCCAGCGCAGTCCATCCACCGGTAGAGTGCACAACACCGGACCCCGCAAAGTCAACCGCTCCATGTCCCAGGCCGTGCGTCTTGCCGAGCATTGCCAGCCATCCGCCCCCCCAAACCCAGTGACCGTAAATTGGATATAGGATCATGGATATGAAAAATCCATAGACCATGAAGGCCGAAAACTTCCACCGCTCAGCCATTGCGCCTGTTGGTATTGTGGCTGTGGTGTCCATAAACACCATTTGAAAGAGGAACAGGGTATACACGCCGACATCGTAAAAGTTGCCTTTGAGTAAGAAACCATGTGTCCCGATGATACCATGCCAGTCAGGGATGTTAACGGGCGCCACTCCGCCCAGAGAACCAGGAGCGCCAACGGCCGCCATACCGCCGAACATGAAAGCGAAACCGCAGATCCAGAAACCAATCATGCCGATCGGATAGATCATGAAATTCGTCATCATGACGTGAGCGGCATTTTTTGCTCGGCAGAATCCTGTCTCGACAAGCGCGAAACCGGCCTGCATAAACATGACCAGGTAGCCGGTTAGCAGGGTCCAGGCTATGTTGATCGCAACGCGGTTCTGGCCGGTGCTGTCGGAAAGCTGAACTGCAAGCGGTTCGGCCTTAGCCTGCTTTTGGAATGCATCGTACTGCTTTTTCTTTGCAGCATAGTCAGGGTCGCTAGGATCTGGCGATACAGGCACAAAGGTTGTGCCTGAGCCGTCCATGGCGTCTTTACTGGATCCTGTAGTCGCTCCAGTCGGATCGCCAGCCCAAGCAGCCTTCATGCATATCCCGATGGGAACGGTCATCAAGACCGTCATCAGAACAAAGAACAGGCTCAAACGCCTGGTCCAGGGAATGAGTTTTCTCACTAAGTTCTCCAATCATTGGCGCGCGCTTAAGCGGCACAACCATACATCATTTGGAAATCACGCTGGGAATTGCAAAAATCCGTTCAGGACTACAGCACATTCGGGCGCAATACCAGGACCGGAAGAGCTTGCCTCATCATTTAGAGGCACAACGCCCTTGGAACCCAGCATTGGGAGAACATCATCATTGAGGGATCGCGACATCGCGAGGCAGACAGTGTAGAAACGGGCTCTGTTTTAGGAGACGGCCGGGGCGTCGGCAACCTTAGGCCGAACTTCCCCGGAACCGCCTATCGTCTTTTTCAACAGCCAGGGCGTAATCAGTGTGGTTGCCATAACCACGAGAACAACGACCATGTAGAGGTGTGGAGTGAACAACCCTGAAACAACTCCATAAGATGCAAATATCAATGCCACCTCGCCCCGCGGAACCATAGCGATTCCGACAATCCAACGCTTGGTTAAACGGTCCGGAACGAGAAGGCCGGCAACGACCTTTCCGGCGAACGCCACGGCAAACAGCGCCGCGGCTTCAATGAGCAATTGCCGTCCGGCATAAGAACCGAAATCAACCTGATCAAGCGGCATCCCGACGCCGATTAGCACAAAGAAAACGGGCACGAATACATCTGCAAGTGGTTTCAGCCGATGTTCAAAATGCACCTTGTGCTCCGTCTTTGCCAGAACCAATCCCGCTGCAAAAGCCCCTACCATCGGGGAAAGCCCGGCAATCTCATGCGCAAGCGCCGAAAGCAGCAAGCAGAACATGAGAGCGGCCGTGGAAAGCGCAGCACGCGTCCTCATTCGGGCCACAATTCTCAATATCGCCGGAGCAAACCGCCGTCCTAAGGCCGCCGAAATACCCAGGAACAGGATGGCTACGATCGCAGAACGACAGATCGCAAAGGTTGACAGAGATGCGCCGGCCGTCAGTCCTGACATCGACGCAAGAATAACCAGGCCGATCACATCGTCGGCCACAGCCGCTCCGAGCACAAGGCGCGCCTCCCGTGTGTGCCCGACATTCAAATCCGTAAACGAACGGGCTGTAATGCCGACGCTCGTGGCGGTCATTGCCGCTCCAACAAGTATCGCGGGCAGAACAGGCACCCCAAACTGACGCATCAAGTAGAAACCGCCCGCAAAAGGCAGAACCACCCCCAACACTGCCACGACAAGCGACGGCCATCCCAGCCGAATCAAGTCGTCCATATCCGTCTCCAGGCCAACTTCGAACATAAGGAGAATCACTCCTATGTCGGCTGCCGCCTGAAGAGCCTGCGAACGATCATCTATAATTAGCGAATGAAGGCCAGGAATGTGGGCCGCAAGAAGCTGCAGTCCAACCCTGCCAATCACCAACCCGCCGATAAGCTCGCCTAACACCGGAGGCTGACCACAGCGCTCCGCCAATTCACCGGACAACTTTGCGGCAGCGAGAATCAGCGTGAGGCTGATGAGGAACTGTTCTATCGGCATACGTTCATCGACGTCCCCATCACAGGCGCCCGCAAGCAATCACTAAGCGCCTGGAACCAAGTTAATCTGAGCAATGTTGGAAATCGCGGCGGTGCGAGGAAAGTCAGGAAAATAACACTCAAACATCGAGTTCTGACAAGGTCAATATTTTGACTGAATATTGGGTATGTTGTCAAGTAGCAATGATACGGTAAGATACAGTATGGTTCAACAATAGCTCAAAAAAGGTCAATATATGAAAGCCCTAATTTAGAGTCTCTTGACAGACGGCCATGCGGTAGACCATAATCTTAGAGTCCTTATGTACTATGAATGCAACCAATGGCGGCGGCATTCACCCCAATGTTTCGATCCTGAGCAACGCAGCTCCCCTTACGTTAACTTAAGCTTTCTAACAAGTTCCGGTGCAACGCTGTATCATTTTCTCTTCCTAGCGAGAGCACGTGTTTCTGTCACGCCTATTTTTCAGGTTGTGAAGTGAAGCCTTCGGTACGACTTGTTGATGTATGAGGTAAATCAATGCCAATCGGATCACGATCATATTACGACTCTGTGGGATCCGCAGACAAAAAGCAGAACGGATCCAAGCCAGGTATATTCGGCAAAGGAAACCAGGCCGCAGCCAAGCCTCCGGTAACGCCTCCAAGCCGAACAGCTGCTTCTATGCCTTCTGGCAAAAACACTGGTCCGGCGAAAAAGCGCCGTGGCGCCGGAATGCAAAATCCGCGGCCATTTGTTCCACCGCTGCCAGCACAGACATTTGTTGCGGCCCCAGTGTCTGCTGCCCCTGTCGATGGCCTTGTTGCTCAGATTGTGGATCTTGCCGGCCGCGTCGGCTCTGTTCTCGCACAGGCTGAAAGCGCCGTTAAGCGAGCGGAACAGTTGCTGGCGTCCGCATCTGATGCCGCAGCGCGTTCTGAAGCTGCCGCTCTTCGGTCCGAGCTTGCCGCATCCCGAGTTCAGCTCAGCACCCTGACATCCACTCCGCAATCTATTGCTGAGTCAAATGTGCTAGACGCCACCATTTCCAATCAAAGCAGTCAGCCTGTTGTGGAGCCGAGTTCCGCCCTACAAGACATGCTGCGCTCCGGCATGCTGCAGCTTGACAAGATCGGCGAACGCGATCCTGATACACACGCGAATGCCGCATTCGAAGCCAACGCCGGTATCGATGACGAAGCGGAAGATGATACTCAGGATCTTACGGCCTCAGAACCGCCATACGGAGTCCAAAGTGACGGCCCTCGCGCAGAGTTGACCGGCGCGAAGGGCGGTATGAGCGCCGGAACATTCCAGGGACGCGAAAGAGTCGTCGGTCGCGCCTCGAGGCACCTTGAGCGCACAGAGCGTGGAAACCGCGAAGCAGTGGCTTCCGGTCTGGTTACCTTCCATCACGAGAGCGAAATCCCAAGAGTGTCGCCGTTTATCCTAGGCCTTACACCTGAAGCCAGCAACCAGCGTGATGATGACGACACAAAGTCCTCCTCAGATGTAGATCTGTTTCAGGATCCTCATCGTAAGATAGGCTTTGCGGTCTGAAGTTTTGCTCTCGGCAACGCTCAGAGAGCGCCCGGCGCTTGCTTCCTGACAACTTCAGTTGCCAGGAGCTGGGCGCAGCTGATTTCTGTTAGTGTCTTAATTAAAAAAAACCGGCTCCATTACGGAGCCGGTTTTTTATTCGTTGTGCTTGTCAGGTAGGAATTAGTCTCGGCTGCCGGCCGGCTTGGCCAGATCAACCTTGACTTTGCGTCCCCGAAGCATGGTATTGCGAAGAGCATTCAGAACAGCTTCAGCGGAGTGCGCTGGAACTTCAACGAATGCGCTGCGATCCAGAATGTCGATCGCGCCAACGGAGCGTCCGGGAATTCCGGCTTCGTTGCTGATCGCGCCGACGAGATCGCCAGGCCGGAGCCCGTCCTGCCTGCCAAGGCCGACGAACAATCGCGCCATGCCTGTCTCAGGCTGCTCCGAATCACCCGACATCTCTTCAGCGGGACCGCCTGCTCCGGTATGCCGTTCGCTCCAGAGCATCTGCAGGGCCGCCGCCGCGATCTCGCCGGGATCATACTCTTCGGACAATTCCTCGACGGTAGCAAGATGCGCATCGAAGTTGCCGGCTGTCAATGTCTGGCGCAGCTCTTCGGTCAGCAGTTCACGCCGGCGCCCTGCGATATCCGCCGCGGTGGGTATCCGCGCGGGCTTGATAATCGCGCCCGTTGTCCGCTCAATGAACTTCAACTGGCGGCGCTCGCGAGAGTCGACGAGGGTGATCGCATCGCCCTGCCGGCCTGCGCGGCCGGTACGGCCGATACGGTGGATGTATGCCTCTACATCCCACGGAATGTCGTAATTGATAACGTGCGTAACGGTATCGATGTCGAGTCCGCGCGCCGCAACGTCGGTAGCGATCAGAAGGTCGGCAAGACCGTCACGGAAGCGACGCATTACACGGTCGCGCTCCGTCTGTCCCATGTCGCCATGCAGCGGTTCGGCGCTGTAGCCACGAAGACGAAGCGCATCGGCAAGGTCCGCCGTTTCCTGCCGGGTGCGGCAGAAAATGATCGTCGGGCCGGGCGTTTCCATGTCGAGGACACGGGCAAGCGCTTCCAGCTTGCGGCCTGGCGTCACTTCATAGTAGGTCTGCCGTGTGGTGTCGGCTGTCCGATGACGAGCTTCAATGGAAACGCGTGCCGGCTGCTTCAGGAACCGATCGGTCAATGAAGCGACACGGGGAGGCATAGTTGCCGAGAAGAATGCGGTCTGGCGCACTTCAGGAAGCTCAGCAAGAATGGCTTCGACGTCGTCGTAGAATCCAAGAGCGAGCATTTCATCGGCTTCGTCCAGGATGCATAGCTGAACATTGTCGAAGGAAATGGATCCGCGTCGAAGGTGGTCCAGCACGCGGCCGGGCGTTCCCACGACAACCTGCGCTCCGGCGCTGAGAGCGCGCATCTGACGGTCGAGCGGCTGTCCGCCGTAAACCGGGACGACACGAAGGCCGGTGTGTTTGGCGAGGTCATGAATACCGCCCGCGACCTGAACGGCCAGTTCGCGTGTCGGTTCCAGAACGAGCGCCTGGATAGACCGCTTGGTGCGGTCGATATTCTGAATCATCGGAAGGGCGAAGGCAGCTGTCTTACCGGTACCGGTCTGCGCCTGTCCAATTAAGTCCTTGCCCGCGAGCAGTACAGGAATAGCGCGCGCCTGGATGGGCGTGGGTTCCTCAAAGCCGAGGTCCGTAATGGCTTTCAGAATATCTTCGGCCAATCCCAGATCGGAAAATTTCGGGATCGGTCCATGGTCGATTGCCGGCGCATCGGCGGATTCGGGCTTGAGCGGCGGCAGATTCGCGTCTTCATGACGCGGCCGTCCGGGACGCCGGGCGGGCTTGGATGTTCGAGGACTTGTAAATGGTCGATGTTCTGGTCTCTTCGGCATGATGCTTGGGGTGGGTGCTTTCTGAGAGGAAAGACCGAGTGCTTACGAGTCCTCGATTTCCTCCGGGTAATATCTTAGTTACCCGCAGTGTACCCGGTAAAGGCCGAATCGGCGGCATTTCGCGGAATAAGCAGGCGCAAGGGAGTATTGGATGCTTCTAATCTCGTAATCGTGATTACGGCAAGCGGCGTTTCAACTCATCCTCAATGTCGGCAATATCGTCTTCAAAGGCATGTGAGAACGCGTCGGAAGGCGCCCAGCGGTTGAATGACGCTTCGGGCGGCCAGACGGCAGGAAGAGGAAGATGGCGGCGTGTCAGCTCGCGGCGGGCAGCCTCGGTGCGCGCCGGGAACTGGTCGGGGTCCAGGTGGCGGCCAATGTCCATAAGGTCATTGTCGGATTGAGCAGCCAGGTACGATCGGTAGACATCCAGATCGAACTCGTCGTCGCTGTCATGTAAAAACTGCTGCACCATCGCTCTCGACACGCTTTCTCAATAGGCAGCTGCGCCAGGGTCAAACGGTACCCCTCACAAAATGGAATACCCAATTATCAACGGATCTATCTTTTCAAGGCCGAACGCGCCAACTCCTTCACAGGATTACGCAGAACAAAATCCTGCAGGATTTTAAGCCCTGGCCGCCGTAACTCTAGCGGCGCAATTATATATATAGACGCGGGGCAGATAAGGTGCGTTCAGAATAACTATGAAACATGTCGTAAGTGTGAGCCTGGGTTCCAAGAAAGGCGACTTCCAGCGTGAAGTCGAACTGGCCGGGCAAACGGTGCGTCTGGTGCGCGAAGGGGTCGACGGCGACTACGATCGCGCCATGGAACGCATAGCGGAGTTGGACGGTCACGTCGATGCGATCGGCCTTGGTGGCATCGACATCAACATATTCGTCGCCGGTAAAGCATTTACCGTCGGCGACGGCAAACGCCTGGCCGAACGCGCGGTCACCACCCCTGTCGTCGACGGCAGCGGGCTCAAGAACACCCTGGAACGTCAGGTCGTAACGGAACTTGCCTCACTTGGCTATATCAAGCCGGAGATGCGCATCCTCATGGTAAGCGCGCTGGACCGGTTCGGAATGGCGGATGCCTTCGTGGACCTGGGCTGCCGGTGTGTCTTTGGAGATCTTATCTTCAACATCGGCCTGGATTACCCGTTAACCACCCTTGTGGATCTCGACCAGCTTGCCGAAAAATACCGCAAACGGCTTTTGACTGTGCCGTTCCGGATGTTATATCCCACGGGATCGTCGCAGGATACAAATACAGCCGATTCCCGGTATGCAAAGTATTACGATGATGCGGACATCATTGCCGGAGACGGACACCTGGTCCTCCGTCATATGCCGGAACGCGTGACCGGCAAGGGAATACTTACCACCACGATCCGGCCGCATAGTCTGGCTCGCTATGTCGATGCCGGAGCGGCGTGGGTAGCGACGACTACCCCGGATATGGGCGGAGTCTCTTCCGGCACCAATTTGATGGAAGCTGCAATCGTAGCGCTCATGGAACGTCCCACGGAAAGCATTACGCCGGCAGATTACCAGGAATGGATCGAGAAGCTTGGCTGGCATGCTTCATTAGCTTACGTTAGAGGAGAAAGTGCATAAATGTCGACTAATAGCGATGTTCAGGATAGCCTTGAATCGTTTGCCCAGAGCTGCAACGAACATGCGCAGCTCGGAGGCATGATCCGCGACTGGAACCGCGTGTTCCACATCAGAGCCACGGATACCGCCGGCGATTTCACCATGATCACAGACGGCGGTGTCGTGACGACATCGGCCGGCGCGCCGGCGCGCCCCGACCTGATCGTACAGTCGACGGCCGAGATCCTAACGGCCATCTTCTATGGCGAGTTGTCGCCGAACGAGCCCTATAATGACGGCTCACTGAGAACGATCGGTCCTGAGGAAGATATCGTTCGTCTTGATTTCGTGATTGCGATGCTATGGGATTAGAAGAACCGGGCCTGGTCCGCAGCCTGAGCCTGCGGACCGTAGTCTCGACAAGCGCCGGGCTGACATTCGCCTCATCCACATTCCTCGTCGTCGTACAGCTTGCGTCCTATCTGGCCGGCGATGCAGCCTGGATTCCCATTGTGATCGCCGGACTGCTTTGCGCCCTGGCCGCGGCCGCATTCTCCGAACTGAACGGGATGTGGCCAAGCGTCAACGGCATCCGTCTCTACATCCACCGCGCGTTCGGCGAGAAGCTTTCACTGCTAACAGCCCTCACCTATATGACGGTCGTAACGCTCGTCGTAGGAACTGAGGCCTACGTCCTCTCGAACGTTCTCAGCAACGCCATTCCGGCAATCGCCCCACCCTGGTGGATCTTGCTGATGCTCACGCTGGCCACGGCAGTAAACTTCCGTGGACTCAAGATAGCCGGCGCATTTCAAGATATCGTAACTTATTCCGTTGTAGCGTCCATTGTTATCATGAGCATACTGGCGCTTGCTCATGTGAACTTCCACGTGCCGCAGCCCCTGCACACGGGAGGATTCGGACCAGTCTTTCAATCGCTGAGCGTTGCCGTATTCCTCTTTGTAGGCTTTGAATGGGTTACACCGCTTGCAGACGAAGTAAAGCAGCCGCGGTTTATTCCCTATGGGATGTTCATCGCGCTTATCCTGCTGGTGCTGGTCTACTCGCTGGTATCGACGGCGATGTTCGCGAACTTTCCTGAGGGACACCGTGCCTCACTTTACGGCACCGCCGCGGTACGGCAGCCAATACCGCATATCCTATTTGCCGACGCTGTTCTCGGGCCGCTCGGGCGCTGGTGGATGATTGCGACAAGCCTCTGCATGTCGCTGACAACATTCAATGCCGGTCTCATGAGCGTAAGCCGCTTCATCTACGGCATGGGGCGCGACCAGATCCTGCCGAAGAGCTTCGCGCATCTGTCAGAGCGCTTTAAGACGCCTTCTCGCGCCGTTGTAGCCGTCTATCTTATTGCTTTGAGCGTCTCAGCCCTCGTGTACTTTACCGGCCGGTATGTGCTGCTCGTAAACCTGGCAGCCGCCACGGAGTCGTTCATCTACGCCTTCGCCGCGGCCAGTGTGGTCTCCTTACGGCTGAAAGATCGTGACCGCGCGCGGCCATTCAAAATGGCCGGCGGCATCGGGCTTCCCCTTGTTACAGCAGTCGTATTTGCGGCTATGGGCATTGGCGTGTTCGCTCAGCCGGGGATCGAGTACTGGGGCGCTGCCATACTCTTTGTCCTGACGGCGTTCGGATGGTGGCTCTATATCCACTTCAATGCAATGCCCCGATTGACGAAAATGCGCGCTGAGCAGGCCGCAAAACGGCAGTCTCGCCGGCCTTCAAGACGACCGCCGGAATCAGGCAAGTCAAACGGCAACGCTTCAGAAACAACGCCGGAATTAACTCCTGAATAATCGTATATTTACTACGAATTTCGCAAATAATAACCTTGTATGCTTCATGTTCAAATTGAGCTAAAATGAAATTACATTAATTCAAAAACTATCGTCCTCTCGTTTAGACACCCCGCTTGCCTGGGTATTAAGCGTTCGACACTCCCCAGATTCGCTCCGGCACATATCGGCGCGAACATGTGTCACGTGATAAGGAATCGAGAGGAACACGAATGCAACATCTCAGGGCATGGGCCCTCAATGGCGCAGTCATTGCAACACTATTTGCGGCGGCTGCTCCGTCCTTCGGAGCGGCGCCGCCAAGCGTAACGGTCCATAACGGAACGTTCGCACAATTTACATTCGCCAATGCGGCAAATCCGTTCGTCGTTAACAACAACGGTGGCGTATTTACCAGCAATACCGAGCAAGTGAGCTTCGATTTGTTTAACGGCGTAAGCTCAACACCGGTAAGCACAGTGCACGCTCTCATGTCCTTCAGCGGCATTGCCGGAGCAGGTCCGGACGGCCTCTCCAATGTGCAGAATATCAACTATAGCTTCGTTCTCGACCCGACTTACTACAGCGGCTTGAACGCAAACAATAGCAATCTGCTGACAATCGGAACAGCCCTGCAGCCCGACAACCAGACGGTAAGCAGCAACGTTCAGCTCGTCAAGGGTAAGAGTGGCGAGAGCGCCCTGTCTGGCGAGACCACCGCTTACACCTCAGATTACTTCTACTTTGGCGCCAATAACGATACCGACCTCAATAACTGGTCAGCTTCGTTCATTAAGACGACTTTCACCGGACACGGCGCCCTTGGTTTCTCCACGCCAAGCGGTTCCGGCCAGTTTGACGCCCAGGAGTTCGCCTTGACGAACCCTCTGCCCACTCCGGAAGCCGGTTCGATGCTCTCTCTGGGGGCTCTTCTCATACCGGGTGGAATTATGTTCTTCCGGCGCAGAAAATTGCAGTCAGCTATCGCCTAAGATTCGGGCAGGCAAGTTAAAGCCACATGGTTCTTATATTGTCTTTCAGGGCTTCGTGGGCATGCATCTATGCATGCCGCGAAGCCCTTTTAACGCTATTTATTCATCATTCAACCAGGCAGTCTCCTTTACAGCAAGGAGTTAGCGCCAAAATAATAAAGCCTGCAAGGTTAAAATATTATTACAATATTCAAAGCTCCTTGCCACGGTTAGCCATTCATCATCAGATTTACACTGTCTCACTCATTCAACCATTCCTTAATATGTATCAACTAAAAACTGCGAAATTTATCTCCTCAAGCATCAATCTAGATATGTAAAGCGCTTTTCTGACTTAACAGACTTTACCAGTCAATCATACAGAAATTAAGGACGCTGATTATATTCTCGAATAAGAATATTTATCTATATGTTATCTTGTAATATGAGTTCAAATACAGCCGGCAAATAGCGTTAAATTCCTGCGGTACAATGTAATTGACTCAATGCGTATCAAATATCCATTCGAGTCATTAACAAGGGATCTTAAGGAAAATCGACGAATGCACAAAATCACAAATTGGGCCATAAGAAGCTCAATAATGGGAGCTGTCATCGCCGCAACTGTTCCTTCTTTTGGAGCTGCCGCTCCAAGCTTGAACATACATAGCGGCACATTCGCACAGTTCACCTTCGCGAACTCAACGAATCCGTTCGTCGTAACGGAATCCGGCACTAACTTCAGCAGCAATGTCGAACAAGTGACCTTCCAAATGTTCGACGGCGTAAGCTCGACACCGGCCCAAACCGTTCATGCTCTTATGAGCTTCAGCGGCGTGGCAGGAATCGGCGCAGACGGCGCTTCGAACGTGCAGAACATCAACTACAGCTTCGTTCTTGACCCGTCATACTACACCGGACTGAACGCGAGCAATAGCAACCTGCTCAACATTGGAACGCACCTTCAGCCAGATAACCAGACAGTCGGCAGCAGCGTTCAGCTAAACAAAGGCAGGAAGAATGTGAGCGCTCTCTCCGGCGAGACCACTGCCTATTCTTCGGACTACTTCTACTTCGGAACCCACAACGATACGGACTTGAACGACTGGTCTGCCTCGTTTATCAACTCGACATTCACCGGTCATGGCCCTCTTGGTTTCTCGACACCAAGCGGCTCCGGCCAGTTTGATGCCGAAGAGTTTGCCCTGACTCATCCGCTGCCCACTCCGGAGGCCGGTTCAATGGCATCCCTGGGGCTTCTCATGGTTCCGGCAGGCTTCATGTTCTTCCGACGCCGCCGTGCGCAGGCTACAGCAGCCTAACACAGCCGTTTCGGCAATTTAGCGGACCCTGAAACAGACATCATTGGCGGCTTGGCATCGTGTGGATAACGCGATACCGGGCCGCTTCTTTTTTTGTTCCGAGCTAAGCAATAACTACGCGCCCTGCTCACATGGCATAATCAACTATCACGCCCCGGAATTGATACCTATGCTTAACACCCCGCCCATTACGCCAGGCCGCCTTCTTCCATGCCTGGAGGCGCTCTATGAGCTTCGCTATCCTGCGTTTCTCGCCGGCCCTCCTGGAATTGGCAAGTCTTCCCTTGTGCGCCAGTTCGCCGATACACGCGGACTTAAGCTCGTAACGTTGATCTTGTCCCAGATCGAGCCGTCCGACATCCGAGGACTGCCGTTCCTGGATCGAGAATCGCAGACAACGCGATGGCTGATCCCGGAATTCTATCCCGGGCCTAACGACGAGGCCGGCGGCATCCTCTTCCTCGACGAGCTGCCGAACGCCGAGCCGCGCATCCAGGTCGCGGCTTATCAGCTTCTGCTCGATAGAAAAGTCGGCGAGTACACGTTGCCCGAAGGATGGGTATGCTTCGCCGCAGGCAACCGCCTTGAGGACAACAGCAATGTCTATGAGCTATCCGCTGCACTTGCGGACCGCCTTGTATTCTTCAATGTGGCAGCCGAGCCACGTGACTGGCTTGACTGGGCGCGTCGAAACGATATCGCGCCGGAAGTCATGGCTTTCATTCAGGTCAAACCGGATTACCTCGACGGCAACCAGATGCAGGATACGACGGACCAGCTGATCGTCCCTACCCCGCGGTCATGGGAAAGAGTCTCGAATATCCTGAAGCGCGAAGATCCCATAAATGTGCAGCAAACTCTTATCTCCGGTATTCTCGGCACAGCGGCTGCCGTTGAGTTCTTCCATGTCCTGGAGGAGATAAGCGATCTGCCGCCCATGGAGATTTTGTTTGCGGCAGACACGGCGGAGATTGTCCGATATTTTCCTAAATCCGTCGCCGGGCTCTATGGGCTCGCCTATAGTGTGACCGCGTATACACATGACCTGCCGACACTGACAACCGCTACCCGGATCTTCACACAATTGGATAAGCTCAATGATGCGACACTCCCGGACAGTCAAAAGAATCCCGGTGAAATTAGTCTTCCCGGCGCGGAAATTCAGACATTCGCTTTCGAGCTGCTGCTTGAGCGCGCCGAGAAGCTCGGCTTGATGTTTGACCTGATCACGACGCCCGAATACGGCGTGTACCGCAAGAAGGCTCAGGAAATCGTAAACATGGCGAGTCTGAAACCATGACGAATGCAACGGATACTTTGCCGAACTCTCCTCCCGATTTGCCAACGAAAGCGGAGCGGGAGAAGGTTGTTTCACGGGCGCTGCGATATGCCATATCCAAGAGTCCCGGCTTCGCTGCCATAGCCCTCTGGTGCCCTTACGCCGTCCTGGACGGCCCCTTCGTGGCCCGAACCGACGGGCGCTCCATTCAGATCGGCCTTGGATTCTTTGAATACGCTCCATTGGAGCAGGCGGCGATCCTGATTCACGAGATCCTGCATGTCGCCCTGCGGCATATTCCACGGGCGCGCAAGTCCAAGTACAATCCCCTGCTCTGGAATTATTCAACGGATGCCGTCATCAACGAGGCAATCTCGAAGATGGCCTGGCTTTCGCTGCCGGGCGATGCCGTACGAATGACATCTTTGCTGTCGGAGGGAGATCTGCAGCAAACCCCTGCAGCTCTGTGGAGCGCGGACAGGATCTACCAGCGCCTTTGGCCGGATTTTGAAAAGAGCAGGCAAGAGATCGAAGGCTATACGCCGGACCTCAAACCCGGCTCTGAAGACGAGGATCCGCTCGCCGAGGATATCTGGCGGGAGCGGCTGCTTCGCGCGCAGGCAGGCGATCGGCCCGGCGGTCTGCTCAGGGCAATCAGTCAGGACTTCCCAGGATCGAAAGTCCAGTGGGAACGCCTGCTCAGGCGGCTGATGACTCAACCCTTGCTCCGGCAGACTGTGCCGAACTGGAACCGGCCGTCGCGCCGTTCGCTTTCCTCCGAAGAGTCTTTCTTCGAACCTGGCGTTCGCCCCCAGGAGGGCTTGAACCTGGCCGGGGTTGCCGTCGACACTTCGGGCAGCATCGACGATGCCCTGTTGACCCGCTTTGCCGCCGAGATACAGGGAATCCAGCAGCGCACAGGCTGCGCCGTATATCTGATTGCCGCCGATGCCGCAGTGCAATCGGAAACGCTCATCAAGAATGACGGCAAGACCTTAAAGCAAAAGATCGCCGAAGGCCGGGTGAACTTCAAAGGCGGCGGCGGCACAAACTTCTATCCTGCTCTGCAGCGGTTCAAAGAGAAAAAGGTTCGCGTCGCCGTATATCTCACAGACATGCACGGTTCTTTCGGAGACGATCGCGACTATCCCTTCCCCATCATCTGGGCAAGCACCACGCCGGATGAAACCGCCCCCTTCGGCAAAGTCATTTCTCTGGATAACTGAGGCACTGCTTCAGGATTTCGACCAAACTCCGCTTTCTGTCGGCATCCTGAGGGTGCAAACACTTACCAATGCATTTGGCTGCGTCTATAGAGAATTACAATGGGCAATCTTGTAGACCACGCGCGCTCGTCAGCACAGAAATTTGGCGGCATCGAAACAGATTACTACCGCCTTCACGAGTTCATGGACTGCTCCAAGCTGTTCCTCGCCGACTGGCGGCATCGAGCGCTGCTGCACACTACTTTCGGTATGTATCTGGCCGAAAAGTGGGTGTTCGGCCACACCTACAAGCGCGAGTCCGACGGTGTAGAAGTCCCCACCCGTCTGCTTGTGGAGCAGCATATCCTGGAAGACCTGAGGGCGATACTCACCCCCGCCGAGTTTCTCCGAGAGATGCCTCTGCGTCCCTGGATGAACGGACTGACCACTCGCCAGCGCGAACGCCTCCGAGCGCTTACCATCGAGGATGATGCGGCTCATCATGAATAAGGAACGTGTCCCCTTTCACATCACGGGATATGACGGCAAAGCGGCGATTTCTCATCCGAATGACGACGGCTATGCGGCCTCTGTGATTAATATTAACGACGGCCGCTTCCTACTGCGCCACGCGTTCCGCACAACGCTGTTCCGCAAGGCTGAGGCTAATGAAGACGACTGGACGTTCTTCGGATATAAGCGCGCTCCAATAGCTGTGCACTTGCAGAGCCGATGGTTGGAAGAAACGCTGGCAAAGCGACAATTTGGCCGCTTCCTGCGATGGGCGCCTCCACGGCGTTATGGGGGCAGCGAATCGCAAACGTGCTTTCTTCTCTTGAAGAATGGTGGTAGCGGCATCGCTTTTCTCAATGGCAGACAGTTCCGCGCACCATGGAAACAGACTCGAAGCCAGGGGGATATCTGCGCTCTATCTCCAGGAGCCGCTGACAAACTGTCGGATCTCGTGTTCAGCACAGCTGTCAACAAACACCTGGAAGATCCATTTGTCACCCAAGACAGCCTTAAGGAAGAAGAGACCGAGTTCATTTGCGGCTCGCTTGAGGAATTGGAGCGAGTCACCAGGTGGATTTGCCAGACTGACCCGGACCTATTCAGATCGGAATGGGAGGTCAAGGTTCGTTACAGTTCATCCACAGAAATCTCTGATTGCGATCGAGAATATAGCCCAATAGGAGCATACGCAATGGCCGAGGGTTTCCAGGACGAGATAAAATACTCATCGCGTGCGAAGACACTGCTCGACATCGTGTTTGAATACAACAATTTCACAGGCGCGTTCTGGGAATATAATGACATGAACGGCGACCGGCAAAGCGGGTATACGCAATATCCCCAAACCGTTATCGTCAGCATCTGCGCCCCCTCAGCACACGAACGCGCCGAAGCCTTACTACAGCTTTCGGATTGGTTGAAAGGGAAAGTTCCAGAGAGCGAACGCCGCTCTCTGCTCGGGTAGAATCGTAGGGAACATATCGAAACGTCAAGCCTCGACTTCGTTCACGAATGACGGTACAACACCGCAGAGATTGGGGATAATGATGCCGAACGTTTGGATTGGCTACACCCAGGACTTATAATCCACGGAACAGGAGATTGAAATATGACAGCACTCACGGATGCGAAAGTTCGCCGAGAAGCGCCGCTGCGGACACCCAGCGACCTTAGCCCTGCAGCAGTTGAGGACATCTCAGCAGCTCTGAACCTGCTGCTTGCCGACGCCTTTGCGCTCTACCTCAAGACGAAAAATTTCCACTGGCACATGTCCGGCCCGCACTTCCGAGACTATCACCTGCTGCTTGACGAGCACGCGGCTCAGATCTTCGCCACCACCGACGACCTTGCCGAACGTGTCCGCAAAATCGGCGGCAAGACCCTGAAATCAATCGGCGAGGTTTCCCGCCTGCAGCGAGTACTCGACAACGACGCCGCATATGTCACTCCACTGGACATGCTCGCTGAACTGCGCGACGATAACAAGCAGATGGCTGCAAATATGCGCGAAGCCCACAATGTGTGTGACGAGCACGGAGATGTGGCAAGCGCCAGCTTCCTGGAAGTTTGGATCGACGAGACTGAGCGGCGCGTATGGTTCCTGTTCGAGTCGACACGCAGTGGAGATTCTCCCAGCGCGCGATAGAGGGTCTATCCAGCAATGCGCCAACAGCGCATCGAGTCACGAAAAAACCGGCCCGGGCGATAACGGCTTCCGGGCCGGCAGTTTTGAATTCACAGCACGAGCTGTACTATTCCATTACCCTGGCATCAACAAAATCAAACATCTGCAGCAATAATCAGTGCTGGTTGATGATTGCCTGCAGCTTCTGCTTGGCCGGCGAGTCGTCCGGCGCCGCCATTACCTCATTCATCACGGCTTGATTGTCCTTGATATACTGAGGACGATCACCGCGCGGTAAACTCTCTAACTTAGCCACAAACGCATCCGGCGATACTCCGGATTTTGCAGGAGCGAATCCGGCAGGCGGCGCCGTGGGCATTGGGCCCATCGAGCTGGAATCGCTGTCTGTCTGGCTGGAACAGCCCATTATAGCGAGGCACAGGGATGCCAGCAGTATTCCCCCCGCCATTCTAAGCTTCTTCACGATCCTTAATTCCTTCAAACTTCAAAATCAGCCGCCGCAAAGTTGACTGCCGGATACTTTAATAGATTACATCCGGCAGCCGATCGTCAAGATCACTGTGGGTTGAATGTCACGATCGCCTTGGCTGTACCCCACCACGAGTTGATGGTCTTCGGCAGTTCGCTGTTCTTCGGCGGATTTGGGCCGTCATTGGTGATTGACGCGTTCTCAGCCTTCATCATCTTGCAGTGTCCGTCTGCCAGAAGATAATTGGAGGATCCCATACGCCAATCGCTGCTCTGACCATGGCGGGCAACCGAACCTGACGTAGCGCCGCAAACGGGGTCCCATCCACTCGGAGTACAGGAGTTCGCTCCGCAATCGACAGCGCTGACATAATCACCATTCAGATTGCATGCATTTGGGTTCGACCAGGGCATAACCAACCAGCCATCGCCGACAGCCGATACGATCCAGGAATTGTGGTTGTAGGCTTTTTCATCTGTCTGGCTAATAATCGCAGTATCATTCTTGACTTCGAAGAGCTGTACGGTTGTAGATGGCGAATCGAGGTATGCAATACTGCGATTCGGCAGATACTGATTAAGAGCATACGAACAAGTTACAGCATTAACAGCCTTAGCTCCCGCATCAGGCTGTGTGGGATCATCAGGGCACTTTAGCATCTCGGGGGCTTTGATATACGGCGAGATCGCGCCGGCCCATCCGGCGCCGGCGCCGGTCGGAGATCCGGGAATGCTCGGCGGCTGAGCATTGATCAGGCCGACCGGGTAGACCTCATCCGCATCCTGCACATACTGCATCATAGCGAGACCAAGCTGCTTCTCGTTGGAGATACACGCGGTCTGCCGCGCCTTCTCCCGAACCTTAGCGAAAACGGGGAATAGAATTGCCGCGAGAATCGCGATAATAGCTATAACTACTAGTAACTCAATAAGAGTAAATGCTGAGCGCAAACGCGCCGGTGATGAATTGTTCATCGTCGTCTCCTTAGAATATAGAATCGATATTATCAAAATGCCGCCTGACAAGATCGCTGCGCTTTATACAAAGCGTTGTGCGACGATTGTCGGCGGCGCCGGTCCGACTGCCCTCACGCTAAGCGCGAGGGGCAGTCAGTGTTGTGCCCGAGTCGAACGTAACGGGCACGACTTCATCGGTAACCGCAAGCGGCTCACCATTAATCAGTTTGACCAGCATACTCACCGCCCCCTCGCCCATCCCGTCGAGATCGACATGAACCGACGCCAGCGTGTGACGCGTCCTGGCCGGCCACCGTATTCCGTCATATCCCACAACGGACAGCTGATCGGGAACAGAGATGCCCAGCGTCTCACATTCCTCCAAAACTATGTAACCGAGATAATCATGCCAGCAGAACAGCGCCGTAGGCGGCTCAGGTTCATTCATGAGAAAACGCAGTGTGCCATCGGCATCCGCAATGCGCTTTGCATCTCCCGGAATAACCCATTCCGGTGGAACGACAATGCCCGATTCTGCCAGAACTTCACATAAGTACGAAGCGCGCTGGTGCGCATCGCCCATTTCATCAAGTCCCGTAAACGCCGCAATCCGACGATGCCCCAGCGCAAGCAAGTTTGCTGCAATCTCGCGAATGCCTGCCCGCCAGTCATCGGTTATCGATGGCAATATTCCGGCATCGTCAACGGTGTTGACCAGAACGACCGGAAGATTCGATCTCCGCAAATACGGCAGCAATGGATCGTCGAATTGGGGCTTAAAAAATATTAGCCCGTCATTATGCCCGCCATTGATATATCGATACGTCTCGTCCGTGTCCAGCCGAAAGTCGCAATACATAAGGATGTTGTAGCCCAACGATCCGCCTGCCCGCTCCACCCCGGTCGTCAGCGTATCCATATAAGCATCACGCTTGTCACGTGAGCGGAAACCATTAAAGAAGGACAGGATATGGGTATGGCCCCGCTGCAGTGACCGCACCAACAGATTGGGCGTATAGTCCATATCCGCGGCAGCCTTCCACACACGCTCCGCCACCTCGTCCGATATCCGCCGCTCTTTCGTCTTGCCCCGCAAAACACCGGAGACGGTACCGACCGTAACGCCGGCCTGATGGGCAATATCGTGTAATGTTACACGCCGCGCCGGTTTTAAGTTTACGGTTTCAATATTCATATGTTATCTTTGCAAAACCTACTTGAGCAGTGTTCTCCGGCTCCTGCAAAAGTATATTTTGCACTGATATCGAAGTATATCATAAGCATAATCCGCTGTCAATTGTTTTTGCAAAAAATAGTTTTGCAATATTTGGGCGTCCCACTTTTGATGATTAACATATTACCGCGCCCGCTGTCATAAAGCGCATTTCATCCAGTAGTTTGCGCCTCCATGCGCCATTACCACAAAGCCCCTGTGGATTGGCTGATTCACAGGGGCTTTTCATACGGCTGCCGATCCAAGGTTCGAACCGGTTAGAGAAGACCCGCATGCATGATGAGGCGAGTGCACACTTCAACGCGCCTGTATCGCCGCAAAGGGTCAGGATTCAGTATCCGATCAGCATCCATTGCTGGTTTGGGCTGCCTCCGTTGCCCCATTGCTGCATAGGAGCGCCGTTCGTGGTCTGACCGCCGCTATCAAGGCACTTTCCGCTGGCGACGTTCGTAATGGTGAAGTAGCCGGAGCCTACGGCAGCAATGTCCCACACCTGATTCGAGCTGCCGCTGGAGCTCCACTGACCAACGACGGAACCGTTGGCCGTGTTTCCCAATGTGTCGAGATACAATCCGCCCGTAACGCACTGTAGCTTGAAGTGCGATCCGGATGCGGTGATCTTCCACCGCTGGTTGGCGCTGGAACCGAGGTCATACTGGTAAACGCCACTGCCATTCGTGGTATAGCCATAGTTGTCCAACCCCTTCCCATCGGCGCGGTTTACAAGCCTCCATGTATATCCTGCCGGGGTAAACGCAGCTCCGGGCTGCCGGTAACGGTCGCCGACTTCCGTTAGTGTTCCATCGGTATTAAACAGCGCGGCAGTGCCCAGCACGTTGGGGTTGGGTGTGGTTCCACAATACCAGGAGTATCGTTCTACATACGAGCGGCTCTCCAGCCCTGGAACCACCGTGTTGACATAGTTTACGCATGCGTCCACGCCGATGGTTGTAGGACTCGCCCAGTCAGTTGGAGCAAACTCGGTGATCCAGAGCTTGCGGCCGTACATACTATAAACGGAGTCGACATAGCTCAAGAACGAGGAGGCGCTGCTCTGGTAGGCGTGGACCGCAACCGCATCGCAGCGCAGACCCTGCGAAGAAACCGAAGACATGAACGATTGCATCCAAGAGTTCTGATCGTTCGTGCAGGCGGGCGAGATGCATTCCGTCAGACCAGCGGCGGTGCACGCATTCCCGGCTTGCGTGAATCCCTGCAGCGCAGAGGCTACCGTAAGATTGGACTGGCTGGAACTATCAGGTTCGTTGTAAGTCAAAAGGCGATTCAGGCCGGCGGCTTTGAGAGCCTGCGCTGCTGCCGTATCCTGAGCCTGGGTCGCGCCGTAATACCCCCACCACATCGGTACGAACTCGACACCTGCCGCCACATCACCGGGCTTGCTGCCTCCCCAGTTGTAACACCACGTAGCCCCAACCTTGGTGGCGTTGGCTTCCTGGCCGGCAACGCCTTTTTTCTGGGCTTGAGCCGCCGAATGGAACGACAATATCGCTGTGCAGACAGCCAGAGTAGAGAGTGAACGGCGCATCAATGACGTCTTCATTTGCTTACTGCTCCTTGTAATGGCAATCGACTACTTCGCCGCGAAGCGGCCTCTTCTTACTAGCGTATTCTTGAGTGAATACAGTGACTATATTGCAATTAAAACTTTAAAACCACATTCAATTTCACTGCGAACTGATCCATTGAGTGCAGCACACTGCAGTCACTCCCTGGATTGTGATGCTAGCAAAGAATTGTTTATTTTATCGAGATCGGCTGAGGGGCCGCTAAACAGCAGTACCGAGCTCTTAACCCGGATGAAAGTATCCTCCTTTATATTGCAATAGTTTCATATGATTCACTTGTAAAATAGTTGCAAAAGTATATTTTGCAACTATGTCGAAGTATAGCATACAGATTATCTGCAGTCAAGTTTTTTGCAAAACCATTTTTTGCAATATGTTGGCCATCCCCTGGAGTGGATGGCCAACATATTGCCGCGCCCATTGCCATAAGGCGCATTGCCTCCGGTAGTTTGCACCCCCAGGTACCATTACCAATATGGACCGTGAAGAACTTTTAGGACAACTCAGGGCGCTCCTTGTCGAGTGGCTCTATATGCGCGCGGCGCAGCAATATGGCCGGCGTATCATCTATCGCCCTCCGGGTGAGTGGGAAGGCTTTGGTCTCGCATTCAAGCCGGACGGCACAGGCTTCGCTGAAAACGACGGCAAACCAGCCACCTTTATATGGCGCGACGGTGCAATCTCCTACAACGAGCTCCGTGCAATGTCCGAAGAAGAACTGCAGGTCGTTGCCGGCCGCATTTTTCCTGAGCAAGTCGCCGCCAAGCTCAGTGATCCCTACATCGTCGATATGTCCCGGTTCAAAGAACAAATCGAGTTTAAGGCCGGCTCTCGCGAAGAACTGGAACAGGTCACAAAATGGATTGCGCAGGCGAATCCCGACATCTTTCAGGGCGGAGACGACATCTCCCTCACCTACACTGCAGATACCGACACGGCGCCAGGAGGACTGCAGATGCGCCTGATGGCGCTGACAGAACGCGAAGCCTCACTCTTCAAGCTGGCATTTGAGCATAATCGCTTTACGGGAGCATACTGGGACTATGAAGACCGTGGCCGTAGAAGGTTCAGTGATTTCCGAAAGAGGACAGGAAGAGTGATCATAACGGTGCAGCCGCCAAGCGCTCATGAGCGCGCGGAGGCAATCCTGGGACTGATGGATTGGCTTGTGGGAAAGGTACCTGCCGATGAGCTTCGCGGCCTCCTGGGAACGTGGTAAACAGCACTAAACGTACCTGTCTATAATGGCGATAAATCGGGAATAGTAGAGTATAACCGGCCGGGCAAAGCCGCTCATGCAGTACGTATTTGGGAGGAATCATGTCCACACAGGAAACCGTCGGATCGTATCTCATCAACCGTCTTCATTCGCTCGGGCTTCGCCATATGTTTGGCATTCCCGGCGACTATGTGCTCGGCCTCTATGAGCTATTGGAGGCTTCGCCGATTCAGCTCGTCGGCAGCACACGCGAAGATTGCGCCGGTTTCGCTGCCGATGCCTATGCGCGGCTTAATGGGATCGGCGGTGCGTGTGTAACGTATTGCGTCGGCGGCCTGAACACTGTAAATGCCGTTGCCTGCGCTTACGCTGAGCGCTCCCCTGTCGTGCTGCTCTCCGGCTCTCCCGGACTCAACGAACGCCGCCGCAGTCCCCTATTGCACCACATGGTCAGAGATTTTGGGACGCAGCGAGACGTATTCGAGCATGTAACGGTAGCCTCAATCGTCCTCGACGATCCGCTCACAGCTGCGCGAGAGATCGATGCAGCCCTCGCGGCCTTGATGCGTTACAAACGGCCTATTTACCTGGAAGTACCCCGCGATCTTGTGAACGCGCCCCTTTCGGTATCTTATGCGGCGCGACATTCTCCAATACTTGAGATCGATCCCGATGCCCTCACGGAAGCAGTAGAAGAGGCGCGCGCCATGCTGGCGTCTTCGCGGGCGCCGGTGGTGGTCGCAGGTGTTGAGATCCACCGGTTCGGCCTTCACGACACGCTCATTCGTATTGTCGAAACTCTCGATATCCCGGTAGCATCTACCCTTCTCGGCAAGTCCGTGGTTCGTGAGGATCATCCGCAGTTCGTCGGCGTGTACGGAGCCTTGATCGGCCGCGATGACGTCAACCAGTTCGTGGAGGATTCGGACTGCGTTCTCCTTCTTGGCTCCGCCATGACCGACCTCGACGAGGGAGGATCGCCTACTCTGTCTGAGACGCGAACCATCCATGCCACCGCAGACCGTGTCTCGATCAAGCGGCACACCTACGATGACGTCAGGTTCGAAGACTTCGTGCGCGCGCTTGCGGATGCCGACCTTTCCGTGTCGACAACTCGGACCTTTACTGCGAGTGACCTTCTCCCGCCAAGGATGCCCGGGCTGGACGAACCTGCCACGCTCAGCGGTCTGTTCCGCGCCTTGAACGATCAGCTTGATCAGGACACCATCGTTATCGCGGACGTCGGCGAATCGCTTTTCGCCTCGGTGGATCTTCGCGTTCATCGCGCCGCGGAATTTCTCGCCCCTGCCTATTACACTTCAATGGGCTTCGCCGTACCGGCCGCGGTAGGCGCATCAATTGCCGCGCCGCACTTGCGGCCACTTGTGCTGGTTGGCGACGGCGCATTCCAAATGACCGGAACCGAGTTGTCTACGTGCGTCCGTTATGGACAAGCTCCAATCGTCATCGTGCTCAATAACCGTGGATATTCCACGGAACGAGCGATCCTGGAAGGCCCCTTCAACGACATCCCCAACTGGAACTACGAAGCCGTCTGCGCGCTTGTCGGCGGTGGCGAGTCGTACACCGCAAATACACACGGCGAGGTAATGGAGTTTCTCCACAAGGCTCAAGCCGATCGATCCCATATGTATGTATTGAACTTGCGCCTGGATCCCGCGGAACGCTCACCGGCGATGCAGCGCGTATCAAAGCGACTGGCGGACCGCCTTGCGGGTTCAACGGTAGAGAACTTAGAAGCGGTTCCCCGCTAATATGCCAAAAATTACGCCGACGGCTCCCATTCTCATCACCTGTGCGCTCTTAACAAGCTGCGCACAGCCAACTCGCCACCAGCCCAAGCTGCCGGCATATATGCCGGCAGCCGGCCCATCCGCGCCTCTACATGCAGCCACAACCGGATTGCCGCTGGATCTTACTCCCGAACAACGCCGCGCCGGCATACTAGCCAGCCTGCGCAAGGCCGTAATGGGACGCGCCGAGTCGGCTCGCGACGTCGCACGCGTTTCCGACGAGATCGGTCCGCTTGTCGCAGCCGCCTGCGCTCAGCCCGATGTGCAGCCAGTGTTTGCCCAGATCGCCTCCGATCAGGGCATTACGCCTGATCAGGCGCGCGAACAATGGGCGCACCTCCAGGAAGCGGATATTCTGCTGGAATCCGGCGGCGATCCGGAAGCTGTTTCAAGCGCCGGGGCAGTCGGAGTATCCCAATGGATGCCGGGAGCCGGCACGCATGGAACGCTGGCAATCAACACGAAAGCATCCGCTGCTCTCACGGCGCAGATCGCGCCACTTGAGTGGAAGGTGGCCTGGTTGCAATACTGGCAGCATCCGGAACCTTCCCTTCGAAGCGCTCCTCCCGCCGGTATTCCGAGAGCCTCCACAGCAGAGGCTTCCGAGAAACTGCCGGAGATGGAAGCTCAGCTCGAAACTCTTCGAGCAAAGCGCCGAATCGTAGACACAAGGTACGACCCGCCGAAAGCGATCCAGGCCCAAACTCGCTATCTCCTGAACCTGTACAATCGCTTTCCATCTGCGGACTGGCTGTTTCAGGCATACCACGGTGGGGAAGCAGGCGTCGAACGGCTTATATCGCGATATCTCGGTCCGCAGTGGCCCGGCAGCGCTGCATCTGCCATTCGATCCGGGAATTCTGGCACTCGCGTGACATTTGAGGACGTATACTTATCCGCATCGCCCTCTTCGCACCCCGAAGCGTTCCTCTATTTGTTCGGCCGGGGCGATGATCACCGGCACTACTGGTGGAAGCTGCTCGTGGCTGAAGAAGCGATTGCCCTGTACAGGCAAAATCCCGATGAGTTCCGCAAGCAATGGCTTGCCCTCGGACCGGGACATGCAACAGAATCGATCTGGTATCCGGCGGCTACTGAGATGCCGCTGCTGCATCTTGGCGACATTCGGCAGGCGACAGCGGCAGGCCGGCTGGCGCCAATTGAAGACACGCCATTCTTGACCATGCGTCCCGCGCCGCTCGATAAGCCTCATGCAGCAGCATACCGCGCGCTGCGTCCGGCATCATGCGGAGCGCTTTCTCTGCTGGCCGCCGCTTACCGGCAGGCGGGCGGCACGGCGAAACTTACCGTTGGCGATTGCGCAATCAGCCTGGATTACGTCAATGCGAAGAAGCAGCATTTCCCGGCTCCGCCGGCGCGCTTCCCAATGCCGCCGGAGGCCGAAATCAGCAAGGTGACGAACCTCGGACCTCCCGCACGGTTCGACTATCACACGACAGGCATTCCCTTCGATATCCTGCGCCCAACCGACCGGACGCAGAAGAAGATCCTGGAGTATACGCTGGGATATTTCAAAGACCGCCGGATCATGGCCTGGAGAGACGAAAACGTGGGGACGGAGCCAAAGCACTACCACATCGTGCCGAACTCCGCTTATGCGAAGGAGTTTGAGAAGATTACCCCCGGCGAGCCGCTAAGCCTGCCGGGGCTATAGGCAAGTCTTACGCCTTCTTACCCGACTTGAAGAAGTCGGCATTGATCTGGATGAAGTGGCTCCACTGGTTGGGAACCTCATCTTCCATGAAGATGGCGTCCACCGGGCACTCCGGCTCGCACAGACCGCAGTCGATGCATTCGTCCGGGTTGATGAATAACTGATCGTGCGTCACGCCGTCAACTTCGACAGTCCCCTCATGAATGCAGTCCACGGGGCAAACCGCCACACACGACTTATCTTTGACTCCCTGGCAGGGTTCGGCGATTACATACGGCATTTTTCTTACTCCTATGATTGTCTGTTCGAGATAACTGAGTACAGCCTACCTGACACGCGAGAAGCCCGCAATGACTTTAGTCATACAGTTTGGGGCCTCCCTGCGCCACAATGGCTCTATGCGGACTCTCGACGCGCTCAGACGCGTGCTATTCTTGAAGACTCTCTCAACCGAAGCTCTGGCCGAAATCGCCACATCCGGCCGGCAGCAGCTATTGCAGAAAGGTGAAATGCTCTTCCGGGAACATGAGCCGACCCGCGGTCTCATAGTCGTTCTCTCCGGAGCGGTAAAGCTCTACAAGCTGGATCCGCGAGGCCGTGAACTCATCATCAGCCGCGAAGAGCCTGGCGAAAGCGTCGCGGAACTGCCACTCTTCGATGGCGGCAACTATCCAATGTCGTCGGAGGCGATCGAAGACGGCACCATAGTGTTCATCGTTCCCAGGGACCGTTTTCTTGAGCTGATGACACGCTATCCGGAAATCTCCAGACAGGCAACCCGCACTCTCGCCGTACGAATGCGCAAGCTGTTGCATATGGTGGAAGCGCAGGCGCTGCATAGTGTCCGCGCCAGACTCGCCGCATATCTGCTTACGCAGGGCAAAGGTCGAGACAGCTTCCGGCTGGAACAGACAAATGAAGAAATCGGCGGAGAGATCGGCACTGTAAGAGACGTCGTATCAAGAACCCTGCGGGGCCTTCAGGATGACCACCTGCTTCGCATCGACGGCCGCACGGTTTACGTCCTGGATCGCGCCAACATGAAGCGAGTTGCATCGAATAACGATATGATTTGATAGGATTATGAACTCGAAGGCTAATCGAGTTCATACCTTCATCAAAAGCGGCTATCGCCGATCTGCATTCCACCCAGACCAGCGCCTGTGTGGTTTGGACTTGGGAGCGCGGCGTCATCGACATGCACGCCTGCCACAGGGGAGCGATCTCCCCGGGCATGCACGCCGTGTCCTAAATGATGGGGGTCAAGCTGAGCTAGCTTCTGACGCTCCTCTTCCGTGGCATCTACATCTACAGCATCGTCCACGGAAACATCTTCGGGTCCGGCATGGAACTGATTGCTCATGATTTACTCCTTAATGGATCGTTCCATGCCGCCGGCAGAATCTCCTGCCAATACTTAGACAAGCACTGTTCCGCCCGTCACCCCTTAATTCGCGTAGACGCCAAAGTCGTAGAGAGAATATCCCCAGGAGGCGGCTCTCTTTGTGCAATACAATCGCACCCAGCGAGCCGTAACCGGCTTGAATCTTACGGACTCGGTGCCGCCCTGCCCTTTATCCGTCGTGTAAACCGTCTTCCACGTAGCGCCATCGTCGCTTACCTGGATTTTGTATCCTGCGGCGTAGGCCTGTTCCCACAGCAGCAGAACACTCCCAACGGATTTCGGAGCGCCAAGGTCCACGGCAAGCCACTGCGGATCGGACCACTTCGATTCCCACCGGGACCCCAGGTCGTTGTCTTCGGCATACTCGGGCAAATTGTCATGCTCCACGGACGACGCCGTAACAGATTTGCCCGTCGCCATAGATACAGGAGACTTTAACGGGTTTTCAGCGCCCATTGTCGGAATGGCCTTGGTGTAGTCTGAGGTTAGTCTCAATGGAGCCGTTAAACGTATATCACGCGACGATGCCGCGATCTCGATATCGTACACGCCGGCATCCGCTTTCCATTGCTTGCCGGGCACGTCGCAATATTTTAACGCGGACGGATCCACAGTGAAAGCCGCCGTCTTCGTCTCTCCCGGCTGCAGTTCCAGTTTCGTGAACCCCTTCAGCTCACGAACAGCCCGGTCTATCACCGAGGCTTGCGGATGGACATAAAGCTCCACAACTTCCGCGCCGGCTCGCGTTCCCGTGTTCGTAATGTCCGCGGTTACGGTCACACTTCCATCAGGCGTTAAATCAGCTTTTGAGAGGTGGACATTGGAGTAACGGAACGTCGTGTAAGACAATCCGTACCCAAAGGGAAACACGGGCTGTATAGCGGCTTTATCGAAGTGACGGTAACCGACATAGATGCCTTCCTTGTAGCGCACCACGCCCTTAACGCCCGGAAAGTTGCCGTAGTCGGGATAGTCTTCGCGACGCGCGCCAAGCGTATCCGGCAGTTTGCCCGATGGGTTGACGTCGCCGAAGAGGACAGCCGCCAGCGCCGCGCCTCCTTCCTGCCCGGGGAACCAGGCTTCGAGGAGAGCAGGAACCTTGCCCAGCCAATCCGTCATCAGACATGGTGTGCCGTTGTTCATAACGACGATAGTGTTCTTATTTGCCGCCACGACGGCCTGGATCAGCTCGCTCTGCATATCCGGCAGCGCCATCGACGCCTTATCCGATCCCTCACCCTCGAAGGATGAACCCACTACCACAACGGCGACATCCGACTTGCGAGCCGCCTCCACCGCACCCTGAAACGCGTTATTGGCATGGGGAAGCATCCAGTTGAAGCGGATGGAAGCATCGCCGGTAGCCTGGTAGTATTCGATCTTGATATCGTAGGATTTGCCCGCAACAAGGTCGACACTGGCCGCAACCGGCGAAGCGGAGCTCTCCTGCCAGTGCGATATAACCTGCTTGCCGTCCACATAAAGCCGGCAGCCGTCATCCGCCGTCAACACCAGGGAGTATGTCCCTGTAACCGGCGCTGTGAGCTTGCCCATCCAGCGCACGCTGAACTTCTCATGAGGAATACCGGCCGGCCGCTCCTTTTCAGACCATCCGAACTGCACGGCGCGATCAGTGCGCGTAATGACGGGATCGCCAGAGAGGTCGATAGTCTTGAAGTAAGTCCCGGTCAGCCCATGCGCGTCTTTACCCTGTGACGGCTTGAGAGCGGACGATGGAATGGGTTCGCCGATCGTATCGATTCCGGCCGCGTAATTGATATTGACGCCCGGTCCGACTCGCCACCGGATTCCCTGTATCGGAGGCACATTATAGAACGGAGAGACGCCCGGACTTCCCCCGCCACCGATCTGCCAGTCCCGCGAGCGCGTCCCGATTACGGCGATCGATTTCAGCTTGGCGGGATCGAGCGGCAGGAGATTCCCCTCGTTCTTAAGCAGAACCATTCCCTTCGATGCCGCTTCCAGCGTCAGCGCTTCATGCGGCACCGAGTTTACGACCTTGTGGTCCGGAATACGCGGCCCGTCAAGCAATCCTGTGCGGATGGCCAGACGCAGCACGCGGTGGACAGCATCGTCAATGGAGGCCTGCTGAACCAGGCCGGCATTCAAGACCGGCTTGAGATTATCGTGCGATAAAAAGCCTGGCCCGGGCATCTCAAGATCGTTCCCGGCATTGACGACGCCGATCGTTTCGTGGACAGCCCCCCAGTCCGACATGACCAATCCATCGAAGCCCCAGTCGGTCTTGAGGACGTTCGTCAGTAGGTACCAGTTCGCGGTGGCGTGGTAGCCGTTGATCCGGTTGTACGAAGACATGATCGACCAGACGTGTCCCTGCTTGACTGCAGCCTCGAAGGCCGGAAGATAAATCTCCCGCAGCGTTCGCTCATCCACGATCGTATCGACAAAACCCCGGTCTATCTCTTCGTTGTTGCAGGCAAAATGCTTGACGCACGCCGCACAGCCGGTGCTCTGGACGCCCTCGATGTAGCCCACGGCCAGCTGACCTGCAAGATATGGATCCTCACTGAAGTACTCGCCGTTGCGCCCGCCAAGCGGTGAACGATGGATATTGATGCCGGGAGCAAGCAGCGTTTGAGCGCCGATCCCCTTATTGAGCGTCTCTTCCCCAATCGCCTTGCCCACCCGGGACACCAGATCGGTATCCCATGTAGAAGCAAGCAGCACTCCTGCCGGAAACGCCGTAGCCGGGCCTTGTGTGCCCGCAAGCCCTCCCCGAACGCCCTGCCCGGCATCCACCATACCGACCGGCGGCAGGCCAAGCCTATCAACTGGTCTCGTCGAGAAATCCGTTCCCGTCAGCAGCGAGAGTTTCTCGTCCTGCGTCAGCTTACTGAAAAGGTCATTTACACGCGCTTCCAACGGCGCTTTCGGGTCTTTATAGACGGGAACTGTTGCGGCCTGGGAAACCACGGCAGCCATCAGAAGAACAGAGCAAAATGAGGCGGAAGTTTGAAGCGCCGTGCGGCGTGACCGACTAACTCGCATCCGTATGCGTGGATGTGAGCGGAAAAAGCCAAGGTTCATAGGGTGGTACTCAAGCCTGCCGGGGACCGCGGGAGCAGGCGCATTTGGGATCGATAGACGTGTTTATGCTTCATTATAGAAATCGGCGGGCCGTTTGTAAAGGTTTAAGTTAACCGATTAAACGTTTTGGCGGAAATTTAGCATGAAAACATAACAAGATGGGGGCGGACACTGAGGCGAGTCCGCTCCCAATAAGCGTACAGTCAAGATTAATTAAAGTCGTCTGTCCTGCGAGAGCTTCACGACTTTGAGATCCCGGATTGCATATGCCCCGTCGCCGCGATTGAAACCAATCTTCAGTTTTGCATCGAAGAGAGTCCAGGTGGCGGTATCTCCATCTTCCGACTCCGGCGCGCCAAGATACGCAAGCATTGCGCGGCGATGATCGAACGTGAAGTTGGCGATTGCGCGAGCCAGAGTATCCATAACAATCTGAACGGTCCGCGGCGACCTATCCAGACTGAGATCTTCCATTACGGCGATGAAAAGACGGCCGTCCTCAACCGGGCAGCCAAACAGACAATATCCTTCCAGGTAACCGGCGCTTGCCAGAGCCAGCCGGCTGCTATGCATGGGATCCTGCAGGGGAATTGGCCCGGTTGTGGCAAACTCCGGAATTTCGTTGGTGCGCGCATATTCACGGACCAGATCGATGCCCATGAGCTGTTCCGGTGGAAAGCTGCTCTGGAGGTTACTCCAGGCCCAGAGCCATGTCTTGTCTGAGTAGCTCTCGGTTCCGATCAGCTGCAGCGTGCTCAACGCCACAGGCTGCTCTTCCTGCGTGAGCAGGGAAAACTGATTGTCGCTTATCGAAACATTCCATTTAAGTTTGTCAGTCAGCATCCAGTGCGCAAGACGCGATTCGCGCTCAAGGAGGAGGAGAAGGTAAGGTTCAAGGTCCAGAGTGGGCATAAGGTGTCAAATCCTTGTTATAAATCAAGCGCTGCCGGCAAACGCTATTATGGCCGATTCAGCGGTTCTAAAGCATACGAGCAAAATACCTATTGCACGGGCTGAAAACCGCGGGTATAATGTGAATCGTTGCTTGGGGCTATAGCTCAGCTGGGAGAGCGCTTCATTCGCATTGAAGAGGTCAGCGGTTCGATCCCGCTTAGCTCCACCATAATTTTGCCGGGATAGTGGTATGCCGCTAAATACTTTGGTTTCCACATTGGGAAACAAGAGTGTTCAGTATCCAGTTCCAATATCTACCGCTGTTACAGTGGTAGATATTTTTGTTTTCGCCCCACCCTGCCATGTCCACGCCGTCTGATCAAATCCAGTGCACTCAATACGGCTATGCCCAATTTGGTGGCGAAACATACTGCTCCCGCTTCAAGCTATTCAGCCGCCTCTAGACTTTTGACGAAGTCTCTCCTCTCATGCACATCCAGTATCGTTCGATATACCCAGCGATTCGGGGCAAAGTTGGCGAAGAAGAACCGATCCTCATCCTGAAAAATCTTCGATAACGCCGCTGCGATCCCTGCCGAGCGGCTCATTCCCGCCTCACACTGGCATACAATTCGCGACACATGTTGGTATTTACAACAAAAGTCGAGGATCTTCTCGGCATCCTCATCGCTCATGACAATTCGATCACGCAGCGGCTGCCCATAGTCTCCCATATCATGAAACTGCAGCCGTATTACGGCTATCCGCTGATCGCTCTCCGCAAGACTGGCGTCAGGATTTTCGGGGTCTGTGATGGAAATTACGACATGCGGCTCCTGAACAACGAGCCGTTCCACCATGCTTCTGCTCAATACCGTGAACCGTAATCGCTTGCCTTCGTAGGTGCGCTCTGCCAGGGTTCGATTGTCTTCCGGGTTAATTTCCATGGCTCAAATTCCTCTAACTACCGGAATACCCATCTCTGCGGCAGCCTGCCGGAGATTTTCAATACGCTCAGCCTTAGTCGGCAATGCAATCGATGGCTGAGACAAAGCGGCCAAGCGAGAGGCTTCTGTGCTCATCTTTGTGCCAGCATATTCAGCGCCTTCCTCAAGTTTTTCCAGAGCGCCCTCTGCAGCCGGCAACGACCGCACGGCCTCAAGAGCCGCACGGTCGATTTTGAACGTCCGATCGCGCAGTCCCTTGTTGCCCGTCTTGACAGAAATAATCATGGCTGCAGACATGCCGCCAAGCATTGCGATCATAAACCATGGCAAGTACTGACGCACCACCGCCATATTATTTGTTGCTGTAAGACCGAAAAATATGGGCAGTGGAATTAATAAAAAGGTAATAGGAAACAATACCATGCGCAAATTGCCTGGCGCCCCTAGAGTCGGTCCCAGAAGCGTTCGAGCCAGCACAAAATCAAGCTCATCCAGTGTAAAAGTGCGTACCAGCTTATCGGTTACTGCGATATTGTGATTGGGCAGCATGTATGCAAGCACCACATTATCTCCGCGGCTGCCGCGCTCCCGGACAACATCCTTGGCCCGAATACCCGCCGCCTGGCCTATCTGTCTCAAACGCCACGTCAAATCGTGATCGGTCTCTATCTCAGTGAATTTAGATAGTTTCCTTGAATAAAGCCGGGCGACGAGCGCCGCAACGACAACAACAGCGATCTGAGTAACAGGATGCAGATAGGGTGTAATCGGATTTCTACGGGACGATATCAGTGGTAAAAGTACGATCAATCCCATTGGGATCAGATGTACTACGGATTGCAAGCCGAATGCGCGACTGCGGATCGCCTTCTCCTCCGAAGACATCCAGTCTTCGCCTTTCGGTTTTACTCCAATAAGATTTGCAGTGCGCCGGCTGAATACGATCATGGGAAGTAAAGCAGTTACTACGCTTACTGCCAGTAAAGGTAATATGGGGCGGGCCTGATTGCTGCCGTACCAAATATCCAGCAGCGGCTTCAGTGGGCCGGTGGACGCCAACAAAACTATTGCCGCCGGGCACAACAACGGCCCCATATATGCAGATGCAAGCACCGGCGCCAACCTCTGTCTAAGAGCCTCCTTGGACGCCGTATTACGCCATATCACTATATGGGTCCAAAGCATTGATCCAAGAACAATGCACAAAGGAAGAAGAAGCATTCCGACAAATAGCGCAACATTTGTTGGACGAATGACAGCCTGCACGCCTGGCGATGCCGGCGAACCGAGGTTTGCGTCATCGAAATATTTATAATTCGAGGAGGATGCAATTGGACCGCTCAGGGACGTCGTAGCATACAGAGGCACCCGCAACAGGAGATGCGGAATATATCCGGCCGACTTCAACCCCGTTTCCAATGCTCCTATGGGAACGGAATTCGCCGCGCTTCGAGCTCCAAGCCGGCCATGGGTTTCGGCCGCCATAGCGCCTGAATAGCCCTGAGCTTCCCAGTAAACATCGCTTGCGGCCAGTGATGTATGCAGCGTCGCCTTGTGCAGTGCGGCAGCCAGCGCAGCCGGCGGCATGGATGCCGCGCCGAAAACACAAACCTGTGTATAGCCTCCTCCGGCTGTCACTACAAGGTATAAATCGCGTTTGCCGAGTACAGCCGGTATATTCGGCGAAGCAGCCGATGCAGCGTTGATAGATTTTAGTATTCCCGTCGTACCTATCCTGGACTCCGCCTCGCTAATCTCCGCGCGAGCAGAGCTTACACATGCAATCAGGGATAGCGTAATTCCCAGGACAGATATACAAGTCAATAACCGCCGGTTTACATCCGCAAGCCTTCGTATCATCGTTTGAGCACTCCTCAGACGGGGCCATAGAGCTGCATACGCCGTTATACATGACCTCCACAAACAAGTGAGCTATTTGAATGTTCGGCCGCACAGTTATTGTACAAGCTGACGCATAGATTACGCAGGACCTCCATCCTCAGCATATTCTTTTTTGCTTCAATTCCCGAATCTTGTTGTACAAAATAATAATTAATTGTGAAATATATCACAGCTTCATCGAAATCTGACGGATCTTTTTCGGCGAGTTCCCTTGTTATATTGTGCTTTCGGTGTTATTATGGAATCAATGGCATATGAGATCTGTTCAGAATGTCGACTAAACGAAGTACAACGCGGGCACTTTATCTGTGAAGAATGTGAAGTACGCCTTGCTGCCGCCGAGCTTGTGCCTGCCAAAGATGCCAAAAAGGGCTTTCTGGGTATCGCCAAAAGGCCGGTTGAGCCGGTCATAGTCTCTGAAGAAGATGATCCTGAACCACTTTCACCGTGGCAGCTCCTCGTTCGCGGAGTCAGGCTTGTTGCAGTCGCGGCTGTAATATGGTGCACGTTCGTTTTCGGTTGGGGCGTATTCCACACTCAGCCTAGAGTAGCAAGTATGAATACTCCACCATTCTTTCAGCATATGCAGGAACGGACCAGAACGATCGTCACCGAACTAACCGGAGTTCTCAATCGTTAAGCAACATACTCGGCAAACAACCCATACCATCCAGAACCACCCATGCCTGACACGATTAAAGACCCTTACGCGATTCTAAAATTACCGCCCGGCAGTTCCATTGACGATGTTCGAAAGCAGTACCACCGCCTGGCGCGCATTTATCACCCCGACCGCAATCCAAACGATCAAGAATGGTGCGAAGAGCAGCTAATTCAGCTCAACGACGCATACGATCGTCTGTCGATCCCGGCAAAAAAGGCTGCGATCGACAGGGCATTAGCTGCCGGCACAGAGGCAAAGCCGGTTGAGGCCAATGAAGCGCCTGAGAAAGTCAAACGGCCTGAGCCGGTTCGACGGAGTGAACCGGAACCGCCGGTTGCACAAGTCACCCCTGATTGGTGGGGCAAGTCGGAAGGTTATCAATCAGACGCCGGAGCAAATGTTCAATCTGAGCCGCCTCTGACCGGTGTACATCAGGGCGCCTCCCAATTGACGCCGGCCAGCTCGCATAGCCGCAATGCCGTAATCGCCTTCGCAGCCGCCTGCGCCGTGTCTTTTGGGGTTATCGCCTGCATAATGCCACGCCACCAGGAGCCTAAGGGCGCAACCACCACTGCCGCAAAGACTACTCCGCATCAACCGCCTCCGCCTGCCGCTCCCCTCAAGTCAGCTCAAGAGGTAAAGCATCCGGTCAAAACAGCCAATCGCCCTCACGTCAAGCAGACAGAAATCGTAGCGCGCCACGATAGACCGGTAACGCCACGCGTGGCAATTCGGTCGACCAGGCATGAAATACCGCCGAAACAGATCACGAAAACCGCAGCCGCGCCTCATAAGAAGACCGTCGCGCCCCCCGTCCTCCATGGCGATCAAGCCACAGCAGTTGCCCTCCGGCTGGCCGAACAGGCTGAAGCTCGCGGACGCGCAACTTACGCGCGCAAGCTAAAGAGCCGCGGCATTTCTCCCAACGGCATGAACTATTCGCAAATGCGCCGCGCCGCCGATAGATCCCAGTAAAAATTTCCAAAGTGAGCGATCTTATTCTGCTTCGCTCACTGCGGCTTCCGGTATCCCCAGGTCGATTCGATCCATCTGCAGGCCAAAAAGCCTTTCAAAAGGGATATCCCACTGAGCGCATAAATACCGTTTCGCGCCTTTCTGCTTGTAAAGGGCGAGATCGGACAGCCAATCCCCCGCTGCGCCGGCCGGCAGGAAGAACAAGATCGTCTGACGGTTAAGCAGCCATTGCGCCAGCTTATCGTCGGACAGGCTCCCAATCTCCCGCAAGCGATCCTTTGACTGCTCTTCTGGCGATCGCTCGATATCCACGGGGTCGAGCAGAAGCGGCACAGCCCTTGCGGGACGCAATCCTGCAGTTCGCCGCGCCGCATAACAGCCCGCCAGATAACGCAGATAGCCCGGCAAGTCTATATCGCTTCCGGCGTTCAGCGCAACGATGCGTCTGGCCGCAAGCCCATCCTGAATATCGGCAGGAACAAGATCAGCGCCGGCTATTCGGTCCACGCCGGCCGTATCGTATGCAGGATCGGAGCGAAGCCCGTCGAAATAGCGGCGCAGCAGATACCTCCGCGCGCCTGGAACTGCCGTCAAGACCAGAGGAATTAGGCCGAGCGAGGCATAATCGCGCCATCCTTGCGCCATGGTCAACCGCCAGCAGTAAACGCTGAATGGAGCGAGCAGGAAGACAATAGCATGGCATACGATCCAGCCGGCAAGTCCTAAGATCGCCATAATCAGGCCGACGGGTACGAACGTGCCACGAAGCGCATATTCCGAACCCGACCAGTGGCCGCGCACTCCCAGATAAGCAGCATGCTTCCCTGCAGGCATATCCAGCCTGACAGCATTCAGCGCCTTATAGTTGCCATCGCGGACAGCTCGGTCGTATTCAGCGCGGTCCACGCCGGCCACAGCCTGAAGATCCTGGTCCACGGCATCTGTCTCGATACGGTACTGCCCGGCGACTCGCAGACCGTTCGGCAGCAAGCTCTGTAGCCCCTTGCGCCATCCGGTCTCGTCCAGCGTCAGGGCAAGACCGGGTTGTCCTGAGCCGCGCACTCGAAATGTGCCGTCGGTAGTCGCCAGCCACAGCTCATTGTCAATCAGCTTCATGCTCAGTATGTTCGCCTCGGTATCGGGTATACGAACGGCCTTCCCACCTCGAACAACAAAGGATCCGGCATCCGTAGATAACCATGCATGGCCATCCAGCCCGATCACCTGTCGCACGGAGAGATCCAAGTTCGGAACGCGAGTCGCCGTATCGCCGATAACTTGAAAAGCGCCCTGGCGAGACGAGATCCAGGCCTCATGACGTCCTCCGACGACTACATCCGAAACCTCGCTGACAAGCATATCGCGATCGGGAATGCGCTTTGCCGTATCTCCGTCTACCCGGTAAGCGCCGTTTCTGGAGGCAATCCACACGTGGCCGCCCGCGAAGCTTACATCCGAGATGCTCATCTCAATATCGGGTATCCGCTTTGCCGTTGTGCCGTCAACCCGGTACGCGCCATCTTCGCCTGCAATCCATATGTGGCCGCCTGCATTGAACAAGTGAAAAGATTCGGTTGCGATTCCCTTCAAGTGGTCGGTCGTATGGCCGTTGTAAACATACGGTCCCTCATCGGTAGCAAGCCAGGCGTTGCCGTCCACATCAAGGATCTGATTCAGCGCGTATTTCAATGTTGGGAGACGCTGCGCCGTATCCCCCGTAACGCGATAAGCGCCGCCGAACATCCCGAGCCAGACATCCGAGCCGACCGGCACAACTTCCATCACATCCAGATCTTTGTCAGGCACTCGCTTCAACGGGATATTTGAGGGATCGCCGAGCGGATCGCCGACCAGCCTGAACGCGCCTTTAGGCGTGGCAAACCAAACCGCTCCGCCTGCCTTGACGACACTGCTTACAACTCTCCTATCGGGAACACGAACGGCATGGTCCTCATCGACACGATATGCGCCGTCCGTCGAAGCCAGCCACACCTTGCCGTCGATTTCGGAAATCGATGTAACATTGGTCGGAGTTTCTGGGAACCGTGTCGCCAGGTCACCGTCAATGCGATATGCGCCCTGTGGAGTAGCCAGCCAGACATGGCCTGCCGCTTTTGTTATCTGTGTTGCCACGATATCGATATCGGGCAGCCGGCGCGCATCCTGCGCCGCCGCAGCGCTGCAGATCAGAAGCATCGGAAGGAAGAAGTGCCACTTCACATTGATCATGGTCATCACCGGCGTCCTTGCCCGAGTTTTCCGCCCAATTATTCCAAACGAAAAATCCCCGGGCTGTAGTCTAAGCTCATCGAAATTCATAACGCATCAAAGCCAGCAGCGTTTCGTCGCGGGGAACGTCCGGCATGGTTGCAAGCGTTTCCGGTATAATGAAGGGCTGTGATCTACCGTTATGACATATACCGTTAAAGAAATCTTTTATACCCTGCAGGGCGAAGGCGCTAATGCAGGACGTGCGGCAGTCTTCTGCCGCTTCACCGGCTGCAATCTGTGGACTGGCCGCGAAGAAGATAGAGCGCGCGCAATCTGTCAATTCTGCGATACGGATTTTGTAGGTACCGATGGTTCCGGAGGCGGAAAGTTTACAGATGCCGCATCGCTCGCCAATGCTGTGGCTAGCTTCTGGCCTGAGGGAGAGAATGGCCGCCCTCTAGTCGTCTGCACGGGAGGCGAACCGCTGCTTCAGCTCGACAGCGCTGCCGTCGTAGCGCTGCACGAGCGTGGTTTTGAGGTGGCAGTTGAGACGAACGGCACCAGGCAGCCGCCGGAAGGTATCGATTGGATCTGTGTCAGCCCCAAAATCGGGGCTGACTTCGTTCTGAAACACGGCCAGGAGATTAAGCTTGTCTATCCGCAGATAAACGGAGAGCCAGAACGCTTTGCAGATCTGCAGTTCGAGAACTTCTTCCTGCAGCCGATGGACGGTCCCAGGCAAGCTGCAAATATCCAGGCCGCCATCGAATACTGCCTTAAGCATCCGCAATGGCGCTTGAGCCTCCAGACACACAAAATCGTCGGGCTGCGGTAGCGGGCTATTTCGTCCCCTGCCCCAGTCCATTGGCCGTCAAATACGTATAGCTCTGGCGAACGGCTTCAGTCATATCGGTGGCACAGGCATCCAGTTCCACCACAAGCCACTGCAGCACTTCCGGATCGGCGGCCTTGATGATTGCTGGAATGTCGAGGGTTCCCGAACCGACAGCCGTCATTGGCTGGTCTCTAACTGCGGGGCCGTCCTTGATATGCAGCAACGGCAGGCGAGACTTGTTCGCGGCCACAATCGCCGCCGGATCTTCGCCTCCGGTCTTCACCCAGTAAACGTCAAGCTCGCTGAAGGCATCCGGCGCGGTTTCGAGCATGACATCGTAAACGAGCCTGCCGTCGATTGTATGGAATTCCCACCAGTGGTTGTGAATCCCAAACTCAAGCCCATTCGCTCGGGCAATCTCGGCTGCCGCCTGGAATTTCTCCGCCGACTGTTTGGTCAGGTCGAGGGTGGCAAAGTCGTCAGGACCGAAGCCGCTTACTAGCAGCTTATATCCCAGTGTGCCGGCCGTATCGACTAACTCCGCGATGTTTTCGCTGCTGGGGATACTGGTGTGAGCGCTGCTGACCTTCAGGCCAAGATCGGACACGACCTGGGCGACCTCAGCCGGGTTTTTACCGTGAAGTCCCGCAGTTTCCACGCCTGCGAAACCAATATCCGCCAGCGTCTTCAGAACTCCGAAGAAATCTTTTGCGCACTCATCGCGCAGAGTGTAAAGTTGAATGGAAATGGGAGCCATTGTAAATCCTCTCTCCAGAAAAGTAGAACCGGGGGCCAGTTCTCGGCAGGCAGCAAGTATTCCTGCCGGTATTGGAGAGAGATAGAGAAGACAAGCCTCTCCCTCGGTCGCCAAGGCTCCCTATCCCTCTGTGGGAGCAGGTCTCCGTACCTGTCTCATTCGGGAAGGGATGTCCAAAGATCGCAGCCCAGACGGCTCTTGCATGATCATCGCGTAGCGATACCAGCAGGAGTCCACGCAGGTGGACTTGTCACCGCAGGTGATCTCAGGGTAGCCGCGGTTTTAACCGCCGGGGCCGCAGTCGGGGGAGAGGATTCCGGCCAAGCTACCCCGCCGGGGCGCAGTCGGGGGAGAGGATTCCGGCCAAGCTACCCCGCCGGGGCGCAGTCGGGGGAGAGGATTCCGGCCAAGCTACCCCGCCGGTTTAACCGTCTCCAGCCGCTTCAGAAAGTCCTCTTTGCTGAGCTGGCCCGTAATACGGGCGGTCTTGATTTCATTTCCGTTGGCATCGAACAGCAGGATCGCCGGAAGTGAATCGATCTTGTATTTCTTGCGCAAAGCCTGGCTTGGCGCGCCGTCCCAATCCGTCATATCGGCGCGCATCGTGGTGAACTGCCCTTCGAGCTGCGGCTTCACAGCGTCATTCTCGAAAACATTATGCTCAATGGCCTTGCAGTTGACACACCATGCCGCCGTGAAATCGACGATGGTCGGACGGCCATGCCCCAGGGACGCCTCATTGAGAGGAGACCATGCCTTAGCGGGTGCGGCTGCCTGTGTCGTCGCCTTGGCAAGGAACTGCGCAAAATCCTTCGGAGATACCACGCCCGCTACCTGAGAGACCACCGAGCCCGATACCGGATCGATGATCGCGTAAAGAGGCAGGGAGACGTCACCAAGCTTGTCCTGCTGCAGTTTCTGGTTGCGAGGTCCATCCGGGCCTCCATCCGTATAAAGCTGCACCCGAGCGAAGCTCGCCATAGCTTTCTGAATTTCAGGGCGCGGGAAAACGTTCTTCTCGTTCAAACGGCAGTTTGTACAGGTATAGCCGGTGAAGTCGATCAATACCAGGCGCGATTTGGTTTTCGCATCCGCAATTGCCGTATCATAGTTGCTTCCCCAATCCAGCAGATGCGAAGTCTTGCCATAGCCGCCATAACCGGCCGGCGGGAGGAAGGCTTCCAGCGCCCCGACGGAGCGCCCGGTTAACCCAAAAACGCAAATCGCCGCCGCAACGCCGAAGCCGGCCGCGAACAATGCCCGCAAAGGTGTGGGCTTTGCGCCCTTAGGCTCCGTCTCAGCCACGATACCAAACCGCAGGATACCCGCCAGATACAGTCCGGCGCATAGGCAGATGATGGCCCAGAGAGACAGAAGGACAGGCTGTGTGAGAATTTTCCACTGCCATACCTGGTCTGCATTGGAAAGAAACTTCAGCGCAGCCGCCAACTCGACAAATCCCAGGGTTGCCTTAATGCGCGCCAGCCACACTCCTCCTCGCGGAAGGCGTGTTATCCACTGCGGAAAAGCGGCAAAGAACAGGAAGGGTGACGAAAAGGCTGTAGCAAATACCAGCATGCCCAGCAGCGGCCTGAACCAGTTCCCGTTGGCTGCCGAGAAGAGAAGCGTTCCGACAAACGGCGCGGTGCAGGTAAACGACGCCAGAACAAACGCAATTCCCATTGCGAAGATCGACGCATTGCCTCCATGCCGGCCGATACTCCCCTGAACAGCCTCAAGTTTGGCTGGGAGCCGGATAGTCAGCGTCTCAAAAAACGACAACGCGAACAGCACGAACACGACGAATTCGACGAGATTCACCCATGGATTGGCTGCGATTCGGTCCGCTCCGGCCGCGCCAAGGGTAACACTCGCGATAGCGCCTACCGCAACGTAAAGTCCGATGATGCCCAGCGCATAGCCACCGGACAACCGCACCAGCTTTCGCCGGTCGCCATCAGCCTGCTTCACAAATGCCGTAAGCGTAATCGGAACCAGCGGGAACACACACGGGGTTAGAAGCGCGAGAAGACCACCCGCAATTGCGGCAAGGAGAAATACACCAATGCCACTTGTATCAGCTTCGGCAGGCTTCCGAGCAGATGCATTTGTAAGGACGGCAGTCGTCGCCGGCGCGGTGCTGGCTGTGGAGAACTCGGCGCGAGCAGGACCGCTCTCAACCTTTACATCAACCTGCTCTACGACATCCGTAGGGGGCAGGCAGATCTTATCGTTACATGTCTGATAGTGGAAGGTTACCGGTAGGGTGGCAGACGCCTGGCCATCCGGGACCCGGAATTGACGAGTATAAGTCGCATGCTGCTCGTGATACGCAACGGTGAGACCGAAGTTGGAATCGAAAACCGTAATGGGGTTGTCCTCACGAGTTGGTCCAACAGCCGTCCACGCGCCCGCGCTCTTAATATCCGCCGCAGACGGCCCGCCCACAGGCGCAACTACGGAATAGATGTGCCAGCGCGGATCTACCTTTGCCTCAACCGTCACTGTAACCAGCTCGCCGGGACGAGCGGATGCAGGCATGGTTGACGTGGTGAAGTGGATGGGCGTAGGAGTCGCCAGAGCCGGTGTCACGGCCGCGAGGGCAATGCCGATGGAAACGAGCAGCTTACGAATCATTTTACAGATACCGACGCCGAAGCGGTTGCCTTAACAGGCGGGTAGCAGGATGTGGCATTGCATCCTTGATAGCTGATATCCGCGCCCAGAGAGATCTTGCCGGGCTTGGCTGACTTTGCAACGGTATACGGAACCTTCACAGTAACGTGTCCCGTGTAGACCTGAATATCTCCAACGCCTTCCATCTTTACGACATGGCTTGCCGGATAGACCGGAGCGCCATACGAAACCCCCGCGGCTGCTTTAGGGGTCACCACGGTCGGAATAAAATTGTCATCGGTCAGCTTATGAGCGTTGATGTGATATCCGGATTGCACATCGAACACGATCGTCAGAGCGCCGTGGCCGCCACGAGCGACACTCGCGGGTTTCGCCGATGCGGAAACGGTTGCCACCGGTTCCGCGACCGCCGCGGTGCATATTCCTGCAAGGCCGGCAATCACAGCGGCCATATAACCAAATTTCGTCATTGAGTACTCCTCACGGAACATTATATTCCTCGACCCTAAAATTATTCTGAATCGGAATGAAACAAACCTTAAATTCCTGCGTATCAGCATTCGAGCCCAGCTAATCGGAGGTTTGGACATGACAATCGGAGACATTCTCGCAGTCATCGCACTGCTCGTCGCTACCGGCGCCGCATGGGGCGCAACAATTCTATTGACACTGACACTGTTTCCCGAGCGCGTCGAACGGGCACAGGATGCTTTGCTCACAAAGCCTGCCCACTGTTTCTGGCGCGGTGCGGGAGCGTCACTGGTACTCGGTGTTCTCGGCGTTGCGGCTATGAACCTTCCGGGGCCGGGTCGTCTCTTCTCCATTATTCTGCTTGGAGGACTTGCGGCGGCCGCTGCCGTCGGCAGCGGCGGCATCGTCCGCACCATGTCTGATCGGATCGGCAAAGAAGGCACTGACCTCACGCCATTTGCCCGGCTGACCCGCGCCACCGCGCTTTACGTCTGCGCCGGCTTCCTTCCCCTGGTAGGCTGGCTGGCAATCGTCCCTGCCGCTCTGCTGCTGGCAGTTGGCTCAGCGCTGCGTCCGCGCCGGCGTGCAGTTCAGTATACGGCGCCGGCAATGCCTGGCAGCTATACGCAGCCAATCTCCGGAGCTGATGCTCAGATTTGGCCCAGCGCAAATGCCACGCCGGAGGCGCACTCATGAGCGTCACGCGCCGCAACTTCCTCCGAATGGGCGGTCTTGCGGCCGTCGCCGTGGCCGCAACCGGGTGTGAGAGCCTTGAACAGCATTTTACATCCGTTGACCTCCCGGATGATGCTCTTGCAACCGGCACATGGCAAAAGGCGTCACCGGCCGTTCGGCTCCTAAATCGAACGGGCTACGGACCGCGGCCCGGCGATGTCGCGCATGTCGAAAAAATCGGCCATGCAGCCTACATCGAAGAACAACTTGCCGCAGACGCAATCAAAGAATCGCGAATGCTGATCCTGCGGCTGCGCAGCCTTATGGACATTCTGAACCCGGACACCGGTTTGCTCTTTGATTCCGACGATAACCGGCTTGTCACAGCCCTGCGTCAGTCGACCATTCTACGCTCTACATACAGCCGCAAACAACTTTATGAGCGGAACGTGGAGTTCTGGTCGGATCATTTCAACATTTACGCCTTTAAGGGACAGGGACCGCAGCTGAAAGTCGTAGACGACCAGGTATCCATACGATCGAATGCATTCGGCTCGTTCCGCGACATTTTGGGCGCTTCGGCCCGGTCCGCAGCAATGCTCGGCTACCTTGATAACGGAGTCAACCGGCGTGGAGTTCCAAATGAGAACTATGCGCGCGAAATAATGGAACTTCATACCCTTGGAGTGCATGGCGGCTACACCCAGCGCGATGTGAAAGAAGTAGCCCGATGCCTTACGGGATGGACGGCTGAGAAGCACTGGCACCGGGGCCGCTTCCTTTTCGATCCGGATGCGCATGACAACGGAGCGAAGGTCGTCCTCGGCCACAGCATAGCCGCGGGCGGCGGTATCCATGACGGCGAGCAGGTGCTCGACATCGTGGCAAACCATCCTGCCACGGCCCGGCATATCGCCACGAAGATGTGCGCGTTCTACCTTGGTCATGCTCCGAAGAAAGTCGTCGACGATGTGGCAGCGACATATACGCAGACATCCGGCAGCGTCCGCGATATGCTACGAACCCTGCTGACCGAACAGAACCTTGCCGAGTCCGAGCCGATATTTAAACGTCCATACGATTATGTCGTAAGCGCTATGAGGGCGCTGAACTGCGATACCGACGGCGGACACAGCGTGCAAGGGCACCTGGAAAGCATGGGGCAGCTGCCTTTCGGCTGGCCAATGCCGAACGGCTACCCGCTGCAGGAACGCAGCTGGGTTGGCGGGCTCGTCCCTCGCTGGAACTTTGCGCTGGCGCTTTTGGGAGGCGAAGTCGAGAACAGCAAGGTAGACACCGCAAAACTGGGCGTCCTTGCCAAAACCAATAACATGCCGATGCCCGATGCCCTGCTGCGAATGGCATTCGGTTCCGCAGACGATACAAGCATAGCGCCACTCAAGAAGACGCTCGAAGCGCGAAACGATGTGCGAGAAGCCGCCGCCGTGCTGGTAATGTCGCCGCACTTTCAATGGAGGTAGAGATGCCGGAACGTATATTAAACCCGGGACGACGGAAGCTGATTGCGACGGCAGGACTCTCGGCCTTGGGATGGCTGGTCCGCCCGAAAACCGCCCTTGCCGGAATCGCCATATCTCCCCGGCAATCCAGCCGTCCCGATCATGTCCTCGTGACGGTATTCCTCCGAGGCGGCGCAGACGGCCTGAGCCTGGTTGTGCCGTACGGAGATGACCATTACTACCGAAGCCGCCCCACCCTCGCCATTGCGACACCCTCGCGCAGCGGCGGCGTAATTCCGCTGGACAATTACTTTGGCCTCCATCCGGCCCTTGCGCCACTGAAGCCGCTTTACGACGCCGGCCAGATGGCCATTGTCCATGCTTGCGGTTCCGGTGACCAGACACGATCGCATTTCGAGGCCATGGCAACCATGGAACGTGGTATCAATTGCGAAACGGGACCGGCCAGCGGCTGGCTTGCGCGGCATCTTGAATCGGCGCCCTGGCACAATGAATCTCCATTGCGAGCAGTCGCTCTAGGGTCGCTCGTTCCTGACTCGCTGCGAGGCGCGCCGACCGCAACGGCGCTCTCGTCCGTAAATGATTACCGCTTGAAGGCGAACCTGCCGCTTGGCTCTTCGGGCTTTGCGAGAGAGCTTCAAGGTCTTTACGGCGGCATCGATCCCCTGGGCATTGCCGGTCGTGAGGCTCTCTCGCTGCTGCGGCGTCTGGAAGCGCTCACTCCCGCGGAGAAACTTCCACGCAGCGGTTCCCATTATTCGACGGACGCGCTTGGAGAGGGACTGCGGCAGGCCGCTCTGCTGATCAAGAGCGACAACGGAGTCGAGGTCGCGTGCCTTGATCATAACGGCTTCGACACGCATGTGGCTCAGGGAGGTTCGATCGGACCTCTCGCATCACAGCTGACTTCACTGGGCCAATCACTGGCATCGTTTGCCCATGATCTGGGCGAGACTCTCTGGAATAAGACGACGGTTGTCGTGCTTTCCGAGTTCGGACGCAGGGTTGAAGAAAACAGCGGCGCGGGCACGGACCACGGACGCGCCGGAGCCATGTTCGTGCTTGGCGGAAAAGGCATTGCAGGCGGCAAGGTGCATGGCCAATGGCCCGGGCTGGCTCCCGCCATGCTGGAAGGCCCCGGCGACCTTCGCGTCACGACCGATTATCGAAATGTCCTGGGAGAAGTCCTGCAGAACCGTGTTAGAAATACGCGTTTGGCATCGGTCTTTCCGGAATTGAGCTACAAGCCCCTGGGAGTCACCACGGCATGATGGGTGGACCGTTTGCCGGAACCCTGTTCAACCGCGGAGCGGCTGCATCTCAGCGTGACGCGAACTGCCAAGGTATAATCCGTGAAATGGCCGGCAGCCAGACCGCGGGCAGTGAAGTCACGGATGAGATGCTCGCCGAGCGAATGAGGCTGCGCGGCGATACGGAAGCGTACGCCGCCTTGATCGACCGCTATCGCGTACGGCTTCTCGCCCTCGCTCGCCGAATGCTTGGCGGCTCTTCGGAAGAAGCCGAGGATGTAGTTCAGGAGGCGCTCGTTGCGGCTTACCATCGCCGCCAGACATATCGCTCGGGAGAAGTATTCCGCCCCTGGCTCTATCGGATCACGATCAACCGATGTGTAGACCGCCTGAGAGTGAAATCACGTAGGCCGTCGTCGATATCTCTTGACGACCAGCCGGAAGCCACGGCGGCCAGCGCAGGACCGCTCGATTCCCTGTTGGCGCAGGAGAGGGAGCGCCAGCTGCAGCAGGCTGTTGAAGGTCTGCCGCCTAAGTACCGCGCCATCTTTTTGCTGCGCCACCTCGACGATATGTCTTATGAAGAGATCGCCCGCGCGACGGAAATTCCACTTGGAACGGTGAAAACTCACCTTTTCCGTGCGCGAGCGCAACTGCGCGAAGCGCTTCAAGGGTATCTGGAACCATGAACTGCAAAGAAGCCGACCACCTAGTACAACAATCGCTGGATAATCCGCTAAACAGCGCAGATCGCGCTCGCCTAGACGCGCACCTGGACAGCTGTGAAGGCTGCCGCGCGTCGCTGCGCCAGTATCGGCAGCTGGCCGCCGCAACACGTAACTGGATCGAAACCGGCATAAAGGATCCCGGCCCCGCATTCACGCAGCGAGTTATCGGCGCTGTCGCTCAGGCTCCGGTACCAAATGCATCCGCCTCGCGAGCCGCGATCGGTTGGGCGCTTGCGGGATGCGCTGCAGCGGCCGCAGTAACCTGGCTTGCCGTGCCGCATGACACGATCACATCGATCTGGCATGGCGGATGGAGCCTGCCGACAGCATCGTCTGTCGCCGCAAACAACGTCAACGCGCTCCGGTCACTGGCCGAAACAGTTGCGCGGCCGCCCACCCTGCCCGTATCGCCGATGCTGTGGGGAATAGTGTTCAGCGCAGCGGCGGCGGTCAATGTGGCAATGGCACAGCGCGCAGCTCGAAAATCTCGCCGAGGTCTGGCGTGAAGATTCGACAGCTCAGTAGTTCCAAATCCATCATATCATCCAATGTTCGCGGTCTGACTGCCGCCATCATCGCGATAGAAGCCGTTCTGCTTGCCGCTCAGCCGGCAATGGCTGCCGGAAAGCAAAACGATAATCTGGCGATCTTTGTAAGCGGCCCGGCAATACTGCTGCTAGCCCTCTCTCCCATCGCCGCCGTTGCTACCATCCTGGCTCTGGCCCGCCGCCTAGATTCCCTGGTGGCAACCACTCTCAAGGCTCAAGAACGATTGTCAGTATCCTGGGGAATGCCGATTGTTTGGGGAGCCGCGGCAACGATCCTCACCATATCCGCTTTTGCAATACTCATCAACATCAAAGTGGTGGCCCTTCTGGCAATCGCCATCATGGCTGCGGCAATCGTGCTGCTCGGAATGGGATTAACCTCAGGCGCCCTCACCATAGGTATTCGCATACTGGAAGCCGTAGGAGAATACGATACCGGCTCAAGAGAGCAACTGCGGACCGGTCTCATTGTGTTCATCGTGGCCGCAATCTGTCCATTCGTCGGCTGGTTCGCAATCATCATCGCCGCCCTCGGCGGCATCGGCGCGGTCCTGGAATCGCTGATCGTGAGGGAGGGGTAACTTACGTCCACCCAAACAAAGCTGCCGCGTTGCGTGTCGTTGCTTGGACTAAATCCTCGACAGATATATCGCGAACGGCGGCAACTGTTTCGGCAACAGCAGTAATGTAAGAAGGCTCATTGCGCTTGCCGCGCCACTTCTGCGGCGCCAGGTAGGGGCAGTCCGTTTCGAGGATCAATCGGTCCAGTGGCGCTAAAGCCACGGCATCGCGAATCGCTTCGGATTTCTTGTACGTCACCACGCCACCCAATCCCAAATAGCATCCGAGATCAAGACACCGGCGGGCGGCTTCAGTGTCGCCTGTGAAACAATGCATGACGACCGGATTCTGTGTCTCGCGGTCGCGAAGTACGGTTAGAACATCGTCGAAGGCATCGCGGCAGTGAATGATGAGGGGGAGGCGGGCAGACAACGTCGCCGCAAAGTTGATTTGCTCGTGGAAGACCTGATGCTGGCGATCTCTAGGCAGTGTCTCCCAGTGATAGTCGAGTCCGATCTCACCATAAGCGGCAATTTTCTCAGGATTGGCGTGGTAGAGGTCGTGGAGCAAAAGACGGGTCGCCTCCGTCCATTCTTCACCGCTTTCAGGATGAATCCCGATCGCGGCCGACATGGCAGGAGGCGATGAGAGTGCTACGGCCCGGCGAGAGCTTTCTACGTCGAAGCCGATGATCAAAAAATTGGAGACTCCCGCGTCTTGCGCCCTGCGAAGCACGTCTTCCCGGTCATCGTCGTAGACGGCGAGGTTAAGATGACAGTGCGTGTCGCAGATGCGCATAGAGCGGGGTCTTGCCGATTTAGAACCGCACACCGGCCGACACCTGCAATCCACCCGGATTGGCTGTGCCTGTGGACGATGTGAGGTGATAGCGAGCGTCGACGAAGAACGCGTCGCCCAGGTCGGTGCCGAGGTTGATGAAGCCGCCAAACAGAGTTGTCTGATGGTGCTGGCTAAAACCAAGGTCGTCGGTGATGTTTTGAGTTGTGAAGTACGCGCCGACTCCGTAGCCGAAGTAAGCTTTGGAGTACTGTCCATTGCTGTACTGATGGTTGATCTGACCGAATGTAACAGGAATTACCTGAAGTCGATGATTGCCGTCGCCGCGATCATAGTAGTCTACGGACACCATGTTATGACCGCCAGAGCCGTTCTTGCCGAGATAATAATCGGCGCCGACGCTCGGCAGCGTATTGCCAACCTGGCGGCGGATCGTCGAATTCGCCGGAAGGAAAACGCCTAAGCGCAGTGCGGCTTTGGGTTCGGTCGTGAGAGGCGTCAATTCGCTCTGGGCAGATACAGGCCGCGCACCGGCAAAAGCGAAGGCGCTCGCCGCGAGGCCGATCACCAGGGCGAACTTAGCCCCTGGCAGCATATTCGTGCGCATGTTGGGTGAGTGCTCCTTAGTGTGGAAAATCAATGCTCGTCAGAAACCCGAGATGGACTTTGCAGCAATTATAGGCGTACGCCTTATCTCTGTCAAGCCTGCCCGTCATAGGACAAGGCTTGTAGAAACCCGGCAGCACTAACCCCTTAAAGAACAAAATCCGGTTTTGCGGCCTGATCTACCGCGACTATACGACATCCACCTGTTGAACTCCTGCAATCTTTACACAGGAAGTTATTTACCGGAAGCCGTTAATAGAAGCGCATCTTTATTTTTGCGGCGCAGAAAGATCGTCAGCCAGCCCTTCAAGTCCCCCATCTTCAGAGTCAGAAACAGCCCACCAGGTCATTCCCTGGTCATTCCAATGAAGCACATTGTAGCCTTGCAAAGTTTCCTTCACTCGGGTCTTATCCGTCATTGCCTGTCCATCACTTGGCCAGATGAAAACGTTGATGATGTGCTTTCGATAGCGATAAACCAAAGCCGCGACCGGATGTCCATCAACGTAATCCATCCTTCCACCGGTAAGCTTGTATCCTCGACTGGAGAGATCCACAACCGGCGGCGAAAAGTTCAACTTGCCGCTGTACCAGGGTTTTACCGTGTGCCGGTCAGTTGAAATAACATCCACGAGATGAGATGCCATCATCGAGCGCACATGGCACGCGACAACCTCCTGCGCAATTGGCGCTTGAAGAACCGGGGCCATGCTCAGTCTGCCAAGCATAAATGCAGCAATCGCCATGACGACGGCCAGAGCTGTGACCGCGGCATATCGCAGTCTAAAACTCCTCGGTGCGGATGCAAGCGGAGGTGAGTTGGCATTTGTCACCGCGTTTCGCATGCGGGCGGCAAGGTCATCGGGTCCACGATAATATGGAAGCTCCGTCCGCACAAGATTGCGGCGGCTCTTTTCATTGTCATATGCCGCACGGCACCCTGCACAGGTATCCAGGTGCTGCATCAACGCGAGGTCCGTCTGAGGATCAAGCTCGCGGTCGAGCGATGTATCGATTAGCGCCAGCGATTCACGACAGACCATTTCCACCCTCCTCTCCATTTTCAATAACCGTTCTCAATCGAGCCCTCGCCCGCGCCAGCCGCGACATGACCGTGCCGACAGGAACCTCGGCAACTTCCGCGATTTCCTTATAAGACAATTCCTCAAATTCGCGTAAGACAATCACCTCACGCAGCGGCGCCGGAAGCGCCTCGATGGCAGTCTGCAGTGACCGCGCATCCCACTTCCGCATCAACGATTCCTCAGGACAGGCTTCGCTGGGCGCATGAACTTCCGCCTCTAATTCGAGCGAGCCGGCAACTATTCCGCGGCGATGCAGGAACGTGTAACATGTGTTACGCACAATCGTAAGGAACCACGCCCGCCCATCGATCCCGTGAAATCGATCCATATGCCGGAAGGCGCGCAGACACGCTTCCTGTACCTGATCTTCGGCATCGTCGCCGTTGTTAACAAGCCAGCGAGCAAGATTGTATGCGGCGGGCACATGCGGCAGCACATAGCGATTAAAGCGCGCCTGCATTTCGTGCTGTGACGGCCCGCCCGCAGGCGTACGCTCCCGCTCCGCAGTCTTACTCCGAGTGGTCAAAAATGACATCATCACTTATAAAGACTCCGTCACCGACACATTTATTCACGATCAATAAAATATTTATTTAATTTTATTTTTCGCAAAAACTTTGGAATAGATCGTAGCAAATCGAAGTCTTCAATACGTCGCCACTTACTTCAGAATGGCAGGCGGCGTAAAGGAGACGAATCATTGGAAGACAAAAATGCACGCGATCTGAATAAGGACATAACCGGCTCAAACGAAGCAGGAGACGGCATCGACCGCCGCGGCTTCCTGAAGTGCATGGCATGGGCCGGAACAGGTTTATTATGCAGCCTTCAAGGCGGAATCTTAAGCTCCCTGATCCTCGATCCGCGCCAGGCTTTCGCGGCGCCGGCGGCCCCTGAGTTAAGTTTTGTCCAGATCAGCGACAGCCATATCGGATTTGGAATGGCAGCGAACAAGGACGTTATCGGCACACTCAAGCAGACCGTTGCCAAAATAAACGCGCTCCCCACCCCACCGGCATTCCTGCTCCATACCGGAGACCTCACGCATCTTGCGCAGGCAGATGAGTTCGACACCGTTGCGGAGATCCTTAAGTCGGCTAAAACCACTTCCGGTCAGGTCTTCTACGTTCCCGGCGAGCACGACATTGTGGGTGACAACGGAAAAGAATACTTGCGACGCTTTGCCCCGACCGGCAGCAAGGAAGGATGGTTCAGCTTCGATCAGAACGGCATTCACTTCGTCGGCCTCAATAATGTGCAGGAACGCGGCGCGAACGGACTTGGACATATGGGAGCGGATCAGCTTGCATGGCTGAAAAAAGACCTGGGCGGCCTCTCCTCAGATACACCGCTAGTCATATTCGCTCATATCCCGCTGTGGTCCGTCTATCCGGAATGGGGATGGGGAACGAATGACAGCCAGCAGGCTCTAGAGCTGATGAAACGCTTCGGCTCAGTAACAGTCCTGAACGGCCACATCCACCAGACACTCCAAAAAGTCGAGGGAAATGTGCGGTTCCACACGGCAATGTCGACCGCATTCCCGCAGCCGAAGCCCGGCACAGCGCCGAAGCCCGGACCGATGGCCGTGCCTGCAGGCCAGCTCGCCTCGACACTTGGCATAACCCGAGTGGAAATGGCCCCGACAAATCATCACCTGGCGATCGTAGATTCGACCCTTGCCGCCTTAGGATAGGATCATAAATGTGCAATACGACAACGAAAAATATCACGGTAGTAATTGTTCTTACTGCCCTCTTAAGCACAACTGCATGGAGCGCTGCTCACTCTCCGGGGCGGAGCAAAGCCGCCAAACCGGCCAAAGTTCCACCGGCAAACATGGCACAGGCTCAGGCATTATTCTCCCAGTCCTGCGCCCCGTGCCATGGGGCCGACGCAAGCGGTGGGGAGGGGCCGAATCTCAAGCATAAGGGGCTTCCGGCTACCATCATTGCCGAAACCATTCATAACGGGATTAAAGGGCAAATGCCCGCATTCGGAAACAGCATGACGAAGCCACAGGAAGACGGCCTCGTTAAGTACATACGCTCCTTGCAATAAGATCACGCATCGTGTTAGAAGTTCGTAATAAGGCCGGAATGACGTTACGGCGGGAACTTATCGCCGCGGAAACAGCGCTATAAACGGGGCAATACACCAGTCTTGTGCGCTCTGTCCCTTTCGATGGGGAACATGAGACTGGTAAACGTCGTCAGTATATCGCGGCAGCGCACGCGCGCGTTGCGACGCGCCGCTGCAAAACTTATCGCGAAAAGTTCCTGTTGTCTTTTCGTTCAGAAATAAGGACACTTCACGATGCCGATCTCCAATCGTACGAATCTACAGGGCCGTGCAGCGCAGATCTTGCAGCGCACACCGGTCCGCGCAGGATTGCTGGCTGTGCCGCTCGTGGCAGTGCTGGGGTATACATATTTGTCATCCCCGGGCTCCATGGGTCGGTCGCAGTTTAAATCAGGCATGTTTTCACCGTCGCGCGCAATGGCTGCGTCTCTGCCCGCGACAGGTCACCAGATCCTATTACCGATCGAGGTAATGGGCCCTCCGGGTACGGTCGTCAACACTCAGATTGACGTTCCCTCAGGAAAAAGCGCGGCCAAGAGCCTGCGCCTGCAGACACACGGCGTCGACTATGAAGGCGAGGCGAGCGTCAAAATCAACGACGGCGCATGGATTCCCCTGGATAACGACCACCTGGATGTGGCAGAACCGGGAAAAAGCTATGGCGGCATCGGTGGTCCCTTGACGGCTCTTACGGCTTCCGCCTCTCTGCCGACAGGCCTGGTGCACTCCGGCAGCAACAAGATTTCGTTCAGGTTCGATAAGTCCGACGGCGTCCATTCAGGCTACAGGATCCTGGCGCTGAACCTTGTGGACGGCTCGGGCAAAGATATGATCGCCGACAACGCTTTCAAACAGGACGATCCCGAAGGGTGGAAGTCGCCGCTTAGCGCGCAGGCCGACATTGATGCCGGCAAAAATCTCTGGTACAACGCATCGCTGATTGACGACGACCGTACAAAAGGCCGAATTCAAGCCACATGTTCGGATTGCCATGCCACCGACGGACGGGATCTGAAGTACTTCAACTATTCGAATCTCTCGATCGAAATGCGCTCGGAATTCCATGGGCTCAAACCGCGCCAAGGCCAGCAAATTGCGTCCTATATCCGGTCGCTGAAGTTTCCCAATCCGGGCAGACCGTGGAATCCTCCGTATCAGCCGGGACCGGGCCTCGACAGTAAGCCAACCGAGGAATGGGCCGCCGGCGCGGGCCTGAGCGCCGTGCTGGCCGACGACAGCCAGATGCAGCCATACATGTTCCCACACGGCATCAACGCCGCCGCCATTGCAACCAGCGGCACGCTGAATATGCGGGAACTACCGATCAGCGTTCAGATGCTCGATTGGAACCACTGGCTGCCAACCATTCATCCGAAGGATGCCTGGAAGAGCGATTTTACCAACAGTGTCGTGTATGACGACTATCAGAAGGCTACCGCAGGCGGTGGTGTCACTCCATGGACTAAGAAAGGCGATCCCGGTCTGCCGCGTGAAAAGCTGCGCGCCCTATTTGGCCGATGGCTAACGGAGGAATATGCCTACAGCGCCACTCACCTTCCGTCATCCGACGATGCATGGACACCGACATTGGCCAAGGAAATCTATTCCACCTCGCTCTGGCACCGGGTGAAGACCTGGGATCTATTGCAGACTTACAAGCTTGAGGATTATCAGATCGGTCCGAACGATCCCAGCCACGAAAAGCGCGCATGGCTCGACGGCAGTCTATTCATGACATCGCCGAACCGCCTGAAGATACCCAAGAGCGATAGAGCTCTATCTGCCTCCGACATTGACTATGAGTACCTAAACAATGTCTGGTACGCGCTGCAGATTACGGTAAATGCCGGTATGCGAAACCGTCACGGCAACGATCCTGTGGACTGGCCATATGCCAGAGCCCGTGTAAAAGGCCTTAGCGCCGCAACACATACGCCTTCCGGACTGCGGCTGACAGCGGTCTTAATCAAGGGAATGCAACAAGGCGACAACGGTATTGGGCCTGAAAAGATAACGTCAGGCTGGAATCCGTACAATCTCGGCGCGTTCAGCAACCTCGTCTCACCGGCATTCGCCGATTCATGGGTCGGCGAAAGCCAGGAAATGAAACGCCAGGTGCTCGGGGCAGTGGTAAACTCCTGGCTCGACAAGGTATCCCAGTATCCGCCTTCGGCGTATTACGCAGCAGGGTACGCGTCGGCGAGCGATGTGCCCACGCGCAACATGAACGGCGGAAAGTGGATCGACACGGTCTATAACACAATTCCTTACCTTGAGAAGGAAAAAGTAGATCCAAAGACCATCAACCGCCTCCGCCGGTGGCACATGCAAATGTGGCCGGCCGCAAAGATGACCATCGCCAGCGACGCTCAGTAAATATAGGCAGGACTCGTTAAGACCCCTCCTTGCGTCCTCCCCAAAGGGAAGGCGCGTTTCGGTAGACAAAGCGTTAGTGTTCTTGACAATGTGCCAAGAAGCGAAACGTCTGATCCAACCGGGACGCGCCCTCCCTTCGGGAGGGAATAAGGGTGGGTCTTAATTGTGTGTGGGTTTCGCCGTGCCCGCTTGCCGGGAATGAGTAGCTAAGCACGTTTATGTCAAGGGAGTGACAGACCGATGATTATTAATCGCATTGGTCCGGAACGGCTGCTCAGCTACCGCGTTATCGTTTTCCTATCCGCTGTGATAATCGCGATCGCTCTTGGGATGATGGTGTCCCGCAGCCCTGTTGCCGGTATCGAGGCAAAGACGGAAGATTCGCTGGCGAGGCTGGCGACAAAACCCGCCCGCGCCGACGTCGTGATCCTGGCTCTGGATGATGCCAGCGTGAAGAAGTATGGGCCAGTAAAATCGTGGCCACGCAATGTTCTGGCTGCCGGACTTAAGAAAGTTGAAAAATCCGGGGCGAAATGGGTCGTTATGGACCTGGCGCTCGATAAGCGCACACACAATGCCGAAGATTCTGCCCTGTGGCGCGAAATGGCAAACAACCGGAATGTCGTGCTGGGCATGTCCTACGATGCAACCGGCAAGGCAGCCTACACGCCGGATGATATTCGTTCGCTCGTATTTCTTGAGAAGTATGCGCTTGCCGACAACCTGACTTTTGCAGCAAGCACGCCGCAATTCCCATATGCTCTCTTCGAGCCGCCCGTGTCCGACTTCACCGGATCCAGCCGCGGTGTAGGCGTTTTCGACCGCGAGACGGAGCCTGACGGCACCGTCCGTGCAGCCCGGCTTGTCTATCTCAGCAAGGTGGAATATCCTGCGGCAAGCAGTTCTCTGCGCGGCAAGTTTCCCCAGTCGCAACTCGCCGACGGCGCGCCTATCGCGCTGCCGAATATCGCCCTTGTGGCGGCTTTGCGGGGCTTCGGATTGGACAAGGATCGCGTCCATCTCACAACCGGCGCTACGCTGAGTGTGTCCGGCAATGTCAATCCGGCCGTGAATGTTCCGATCGACGATGAAGGCAGAATGTTAATTCGTTACTATGGCGCTCCAGGACACTATACACAATACTCCTTTGCCGATCTCATGAACGGCAAGGTTCCGAATGACGCCTTCAAAGGCAAAACGGTTCTGATTGGCGCAACAGCCGCAAACGACGATGCCACCGATCCACGGGCAACCCCGATGACCGGCCGCATGCCCCGTGTCGAAATCACCGCCAACGCGATCTCGACCTTGCTGGACCGTTCCTACTACAGCCGCTTCCCGCACCGAGTGCTGGGCATTATGCTTATCGTCGGTGTGATAGCGGGCTTGTCGCTGATGTTCTTTAGCGCGGGGCGCGCCGCCGCAGTAACGCTTCTGTTATTGGCGGTATACGGAGGCCTCGCATACGGCCTGTACTCTATGGGGCATACAATGCTGCCTCTCGTACCAGGCTTTGCAACGATCCTCGTGCCGTTCCTGATGGGCCTGCTGCTCTATATTGGGCCAATGCGACCGACGCCCATCATGGCATCAGAGACATACGTCCCGCCGCCGACCACTGCGGTGCGATAGATATACGCTGACACGGCCTGCTTATCTGAAGGCGGATAGGCAGGCCCCCTACCGTAGCGTCGTCACAGCGCTGACGCGAATATCCCTTGAAGACGCTCCTATTTCAATAGCATACCGCCCCGGGTTTGCCTGCCACTTATGTGTAGCCACATCCCAGTACGAAAATGCGCCCTCCTCCACGGGGATCACCACATCTCCTGCCTTGCCGGGCGGCAGAGTTATCCGCGCAAACCCCTTAAGCTCTCGCACAGGCCGATCGATCTTTGGGTGCAGATCTCGAATATAGAGCTGGACGACCTCTGTGCCCGCTCTCAATCCCGTATTCTTCACTCGCACGTGTACATCGAGATGCTTTCCGGCCTTTGTGACAACAGGCGCTCGAAGCCGGTCGTAAGCAAATGTCGTGTATGAGAGTCCATAGCCGAACGGGAAAAGCGGGACGATATTGGCCTTGTCGAAATGCCTGTAGCCTACGTAGATGCCCTCGGCGTACTTCACAACTCCGTTCGAGCCCGGATAATTTGGGAGGTCGCCGTAATCCTCACGGCGGGCTCCAAGAGTGTCGGCGAGCTTCCCGGATGGGTTCACATCGCCAAACAAGATGCTCGCAACGGCTGTACCGGTATCCTGTCCGGCGTACCAGGCTTCGAGCACTCCCGGCACGGATTGCAGCCACTTGTCCATCAACACCGGACTGCCGTTGTTGAGCACGACGATCGTATGCTTATTGGCCGCCGCCACAGCCTGAATGAGCTTATCCTGGTCGCCCGGCAAATAGAGAGTCGCAGGGTCCATATTCTCTCCCTCGTAGTTATTGTCCATTCCGACAACCACCACGGCGACATCCGATTTCTCAGCCAGATCGGATGCTTCCTTCATGCCTTCAGGGGTTCCGGCAGCGAATCGAGGGCACCCTTGCGCATAAGCGACAGTCACCGCGCCGCCGGCAGCTTTCTTGATGCCGTCCACGACATTCACCATAAAGAACGGCGTGGTATCGGCGCTCCACCGGCCGCCAAGGGGCGTATCCTGCGCGTTGGGACCGATCACGGCAATTGTCTTGATCTTTTTCCGATCCAGCGGCAAGACTCCGCCGGCGTTCTTCAGTAAAGTAATGCCTTCCTGAGCCACCTTCAAGGCAACGGCCTGGTGTTCGGGGCTGTTTACGATTTTGGACTCGTCGGGCTGCGGCAAGCCGTCCAGGACGCCCGTGCGTACCATGCACCGGATTATGCGTCGGACCTTATCGTCGATCAAGGCCTGCGATACCTTGCCGCTTTGAATTGCGGCTTGTATGGCTGCCGGAGTGTACAGGTTCGGATCGGGCATCTCGATATCGGTACCGCCGTTAAGGGCTTCCGTGGTGTCGTGAATAGATCCCCAGTCGCCGATGGCGAGGCCATCCCAACCCCATTGCGTTTTGACCAAATCCTGGATAAGGACCTTACTCTGCGACACATACGTGCCGTTTACCTTGTTCAGTGACGGCATGAAAGCCCAGGCATGAGCCTGTGTCAGCGACGCATGGAAGGCAGGAAGATATATTTCATTGAATGCGCGCTCATCCACTTCGACATTGATATCACCGCGGTTCGTTTCTTGATTGTTACAGACGAAGTGTTTCACGCAGGCGGCCGTGCCTGCGCTCTGCATTCCCTCAATGTACTGCACAGCCATCTGCTTGGTAAGAAACGGATCTTCGCTCATATTTTCAAAGAACCGGCCGGTTTGCGGGGTGCGATGGATATTGATGCAAGGGCCATAGATCACCTGCCGTCCCTTCGCCCGGCACTCCATACCGATGCCGGCGCCAACCCGCCGTATCAGATCAGGATCCCAGGTGGATGCCATGACCGCTGCCATGGGATAGGCAGTTGACTTTGGGACGCGCACAGCCTGTGGAGAATCTGTGGTGCGCAGTGGCGGCACGCCCAGCGCGCTGATTGGCGGAATGTCGAGCTTTAATGGATCACTTCCGCTCTTAAAGGCGAAAAGACCCAGTTTCTGCTCCTGATTCAGTCGGCCGAATAGGTCATCGACACGCGCTTCGATAGGCGCGCCCGCTTTTGACCAGAGAGGAGTAGCCACAGGCGAAACAGCAGATTCCGGCACATCGGCAATGGACCTATGGAATCCGGTCAGGCAAACGGCTAAAACGAACGGGACGCAACGCCCCACCCTTCGTCGTGAAATATTGAAATACTTCAAGTTAATTCTCGCTGCTTTTTGTTGGAACATCGGCCGGAGATGAGAGAAGCTAGTGTGACTAATCGTAAAGATATTATACGGCCATCACGGCGTTCAACGCCTATAAAGTGGTGGATTTTGTAACCATCATGACACCAACGGCAATCGAGTACGCAGCCGGCAATCCCATCTTTGCTTGCTCCTGGTAAAATCAGGGCAATATATGTAAGGATCACCAATGCCATCACGAATCGTTCCTGTTTTTGAATCGCCCCTGCCCGAAGCCGAAATCCCCGAGGGATCGGGCTCTGCGCTTGCGCGCATTGCCGACCATCATCCCGATATCCCGGCGCTGATGGACTTTTGCCATGCGGACCCGCTAGAGATTGCCCGCCAGGTTGGAATGACATCCTTAACGGACGAATATGACGAGGAGGATCTCGCCGAAATCGACTTCGGACTCGGAGAATGGTATGAGCCACAGGCCGGACTGGTTGCCGTGCAGCATGCTCTCAATGCCATTCGGGCAACCCCAGACAGCATACGCAGAGCTATCTACGATCCAGGGTTGCGGCCGGAAGATGTCATCGCCGATCTCGAACAGCTGCAGAAATCGCTCCTTATCGCCCAACAGCATGAGATCAGGTTCCGATTCGTCGAGCGTTGAGATTGAGATTGAGATTGAGATTCAGGCTTGCTTGACAGCCTTTCAGGGATACGATATGATGAGTATATCAATTTGACGTTAAATCTCTACAATGCGTAACCTGTAAACTGACGATGGCCAAGCCAAGCACTATCAAAGATATCGCCGCGTATGTCGGTGTGAGCAATATGACCGTTTCCGCCGTGCTAAGTTCAAGCACAACCGGAAATGTGCGCGTCTCAGCCGCCACACGCGAGAGAGTGCTTGAAGCGGCGAAGGTTCTGAATTACCGTCCGAACCGGATGGCCCAGTCCCTGCGCGGTCAGAAATCAAATATCATCGGGATATACACCGCATTCGGGCACCTCAATCCTCATGTGCCATTTACATCTCAGATTATCGGCGGACTGCATCAAGGTTGCGACGAATGCCGTAAAGACCTGCTGCTTCACGGCAGTTTTCGCGACCGGTCCGTCGACGAGATCCTCTCCGAATTATCGGACGGCCGTATCGACGGTCTCATCATTTATACTTGGCCGGAAGACCCGCTCGTCGAACGCCTTGCGGGTTCACATCTGCCGGTAATAGGAATTGTCGATGCTCTGCCTGGCCTTCCTTCCGTTATCTCCGATGATGCCGGCGGGTCACGTCAGCTTGCCGGGCATCTCGCGGAAAAGGGTCACAAGCATGTGTTCTATCGCAGCGGGTTGCCGTCCCTAGTGTCCGCCGTGCGCCGACAGCAGGCCTTTATCGACGCCGCGGCGGAACTTGGAATGGAGGTCCGCATCGGAGATCCTACCTACCATGATGGCGCCCATGAATTCATCGGCGAATCGGAACTGGATTGGATGAGCCTGCCGCAGGCAATCCGTCCCACGGCAGCCGTGTGCTGGAATGATCTCACAGCGTACCACCTCCTTGATGAGTGTCGCCACCGCGCCCTGAAACTTCCCGAAGATCTGGCAGTCGCCGGCTTCGACGGCATCGTGCCCCTAACACCCACGCCATACCGCCTCACCACCATCCGCGCCTCCTGGGTGGATGTTGCATGCAAAGCCGTGCATCTCCTGAGTCAGGCGCTCGAAGGTGAACCGATTCCCGATGAAACTGTATTGCCCGTATCGCTCGTTCATGGCGATACGACATAGGTAAGCCTCTCCACCTATCTCGGACAACTCGCTTTTCCCCTCTCCCACAGGGAAAAGGGCGTCCGATTTTCGATCACCAGACGACTCTTAGATGTGCGTAGCCGATCGTCAAAGGCTCAACAACTCATTATAGAGTCGCCTGGGCTGCGCCCCTTGGTCATCCCTTTCCAAATGAGACAGGTACGGAGACCTGCAGTCGGGTACCAGGTACACCCTTCGGTGACGACTGCTCCCACGGAGGGAAAGGGAGCGGTTGCGACCGAGGGGGAGGCTTCCACTGCCTCATTAATTTTCATTGCAAAAATAACTTCGTTTCAGTGCAACAAGTCAGAAAACGGGTGTAAACAAAATGCATTTACACTTGACACCCCCATGCATGTGTGCTAGTATAAATGCATGTCCAGCATTCACGAAGTCGCTAAGCATGCAGGTGTATCGACAGCCACTGTGTCGCGCACATTCAGCACGCCGGACCTTCTCAGCCACGAAACGCGCGAGCGCGTTCTTGCAGTTGCAGACAGGTTAAATTACCGCCCACGACGGCGCGCATCCAAGCCTTCTCCTGAAATATCGCGGCCGAACGAGACTTCGGACTGTCTGGGTTTCTTATTTTTTGCATCCGATTCCGACTCAAATCAGATCAATGACTTTTACGCATCCGTGCTGGTTGGCGCCCAGGAAGAGGCAGCTCATCTTGGCATGCACCTGATCGTCAGAACGCAGCCGCGATATGCCATTCAATCCGAGATGCCAAAGATGTCTCGCGACCAGACCGTCTCCGGAACGCTTCTTGTGGGCGCGGCTCCATCGCAGGTCCTCAGGATGTTTATGGATCAGACGGCTGCGGCTGTTCTTGTTGACAATCAAGCTCTGGATTCCGACTTCGACTGTGTCGTTTCGGATGGCTTCGGAGGCATGTACACTGCCACAAAGCATCTTCTGGATCTCGGCCACCGTAAAATTGGCTTCGTACTGAATGAGCCTACCGCGCCATCCTTCAAGGACAGACTTCATGGCTACCAGAGCGCTCTCTATGATGCGGGGCTTGCGCCTGACCCCAAATGGATTGTTATTGCGCAGCGAGATCAGTTGATAGAGCCATTTGTCATCGCCATGCTGGAATCGACGGATCGTCCGACCGCGATATTGGCAGCAAACGACATGAATGCATTCGGCGTGATGAAAGCCTGCCGTGATGCAGGTCTGTCCATCCCGCAAGATGTCAGCGTAATCGGTTTCGACGATATACCATTCAGTGTGCATACTTACCCGCCGTTGACGACAGTGAGCGTGGATAAGCACTACCTTGGCCGGCTTGCTGTGCGCCAACTGCATCGGCGGATACAGGAAACCGAATTGGGCACTCCTGTCGAACCGGCAGTCCAGATCACCGTTCCGGTCACACTGATCCACCGGGAAACCTGCCAGGCAGTGAATCTCTAGCATTACATCCGGTATCGCGTCCAGCCTGGTGGGAGTGAATGGGCAAGTCTACATCATTAACGTCATATGCGCAGAATGGCGCATCGCCAATCGACTGGTCATATGAAGAGACTGCTCAAAAGAGATCGGAGTGGGCAGGAAACTTCCTCCGCTCCACACTCAGCCACTGGCTGTCCGCTTCCCCAACAGCATCGGGCCTTTTTAACCCATTTCTCGATCGAACCTGGACCGCATCGCCGGTATCTCGGCGCACGCTTGTAAGCCAAGCACGACTGATTTACAACTTTAGCCGTGGATATGACATCACTCGGGAGACAAAATATGCCGATGCTGTCGCACTTGGCATTCAGGCGCTCGATCGATATTTTCACCGGCAAAACGGCGGATACAGATGGTCCGTGCAGAGTGACGGCTCCCCTCTTGAAAATGCTACCGATGCCTACGGACACGCGTTTGTTATCCTTGCCCTCAGTTCAGCCGCGCGTATATTTGCCGACCGTGCCCTGGCCAATCGGGCAGTTGAGTGCTGGCAATTCATCCGCGAGAACCACACAGATATTCATGGCGGTATGATCTGGCGTAAAGATGCCGCTACAGGCTCGGAGCATTCGGACCGCTCTCAGAATCCGTTGATGCATTCCTTCGAGGCCCTGATGGCTCTGGAGGCCGTAGACACTACCGGAACCGCACGGCCGGAGGCTGAGCGATTGCTGACGTTTATGCGCACGTTGAGCGACTTTTCGGCGGGCCGTCTTATCGAAAGCTTTCATGCTGATTGGTCCCCTCTTCCTTGGCAGGATGGCGGCGTGCTAAATCTGGGCCATGCGCTGGAATGGGCCTTCTTGCTCTCTGAATGGCACAGGATTACCGGCGATCACAACGCGCTGGCGCTGGGTGAACGCTTTCTCGATGCAGGTGTCACTCTGTCTGTGGATGACCGCGGCGGCATACGTGAATCCTGCGATGCATTTGGAGGCCGCGCAGTCAATACTAACGGCTTGTGGCAGCAATGTGAAGCGATCAGGACATTGCATCGCTATGTTCGTCATCACGGCCATGACGAACTTCGCGACACATTAGACCGCCTTGTCACCTTCTACAAATGTAACTTTGTCGACCTTGAGTACGGCGGCGCATTCGCCGGTCCCGCAGGGCAGTCCGGCCCTGTGAACATGCACAAAGGCGACGACTGGAAACTCGACTATCACACCGTAAATATGTGTATCGAGTTAATCTGACACCACGCAATCGTTGACTTCCCTGGATTTTTACAATGAATCTTTTTTCGAATGTTTTAGCTGTTAGCGCAATCCTATCTATTGCGTTGACGGAATGTGATGCCGCCAGCAAACGCGACAAATCTCCATCTCCGATCCATCTGGAAGCGGAAGACGCGCAGTTCGGATCCAATACCGTTGAAACGAGTATCCCCGGCTATACCGGAAAAGGCTATGTAGGCCATTTCGAACACGAAGGCGACAAAATCGTCTGGACAATCCCCGCAGCACACTCGGGCATATATCAGGTAACCATTCACTATGCATCGCCGGGCGCGGAAAAGGGTTACGACCTGGTTGCAAATGGGACGAAGTACGGCGGTATGTTCTCGCCCACCGGCAACGCATTTGCAGCACACGACGGCGGCAAAATTGAGTTGACGGATGGCGCGAACACCTTCGGCATTGAGAAGGGATGGGGCTGGTACTATATCGATTCCGTGGATCTGATGCCGGTTAAAGTAGACGGACGCGTCAAAAAGCCATCGTACGCATTGAGTGATCCTAAGGCCACTCCGGCGGCCAGGAAATTAATGCGATATCTGGTGCGGCAGTATGGAAAGCATACTCTCACGGGCCAAGTCAATGCCGACGACACCGAATATATTCGCGCAAATACCGGAAAGACGCCCGCGATAATGGGCGGTGACCTAATCGACTATTCTCCAAGCCGGGTTGCGCACGGCTCGAACAGCTCGGAGAGTGAGCGATTGATCGAAGCGGCGCATGCTGGCCAGATCGTCACGCTTCTCTGGCACTGGAACGCTCCCACCGATCTTGTAGACAAAGAAAATGACACAACTGCGGACGGCAAGCCCATTAACCATGCCTGGTATCGAGGCTTCTATACCGACAGCACAACATTCGATGTAGAGAAAGCTCTGGCGGACCCGAAATCCGAGGACTACGCCCTCATTCTCCGCGACATCGACACGATTGCAGTTCAACTAAAGAAGTTTTCCGATGCAGGCGTTCCGGTACTCTGGCGTCCTCTTCACGAATCGTCGGGCGGCTGGTTCTGGTGGGGCGCAAAAGGTCCCGAACCATTCAAGAAGCTCTGGCTGCTGATGTACGACCGGCTGACCAACCTTCACAATCTCCATAACCTGATATGGGTATATAGCGGCGGCGAAAAGCAGGAGTGGTATCCAGGCGACAAGTACGTGGACGTCGTAGGGATCGATATGTATCCGTCGGATACCGGCGATCCGCTGAGCAGCACCTGGGAAACCCTTACCACACAATATAGCGGCCGGAAACCCCTAGCGCTTTGCGAGTTCGGCGGCGTTCCCGACATCGACAAGATGAAGCGCTTCGGTGTCCGATGGGCATATTTCGCATCCTGGGGAGGCGATCTTGGTCCTAAAAAGGTAACCAAGGAAACCCTGAAGCGCATCTATACATCGCCACTTGCCCTCAACAAGGACGGCCTTCCCACCGATATATCAAAATAACTTCGCGTCGGTCCGTGATTCTACTTCGAAAGCCGGTGAGATCTTAATCCTCGCCGGCTTCATTCATGTTTGGGCAGACGCAGCGAAATTTGTAGACCTGAGCCGCCCCGGAATCTCAACTCTATGCATCATCCAATTACATTAACGGCTCTAGCTATCTCGCTCGTGGCCTTAGCTGCAACACAAAGCCTGTCGACACCGTCAGCAGTGCCCCCAAGCGCTGCCGTTTACCAAAGCCTTGCAAAAGAAATACACAGTAGCCTCGAACACGACATTCTTGCGCCATGGTATCCCCGCGCATTATCTGCGGCCGGAGGCTTCCGTCAAGACTACCGCAACGATTGGTCGGCCGGCTCTTCTGAAGACAGATCGATCGTCTATCAATCCCGCCTGTCCTGGGTAGCGGCAGAGACTTCAATGCGTTTCCCCTCAGAACGCGACAAGTATCGGCCCATTGCCCTGCATGGGCTTGAAATCCTTGAACGCGGTCTCTGGGACAAAAAACACGGCGGCTTCTACTGGTCTGTGGCCCCAAGCGGCGGACCGCAGAGCTTTAAGGCCATCAACGACGATAAACAGGCATATGGCATCTCGTTCGGCATCTACGCATGCGCCGGCATCTACAAGGCCACTCACAATCCCAGAGCGCTCACACTGGCGAAGAGAACATACCTCTGGCTGGACAACCATGCCCACGATGCCCATAACGGCGGCTACTTCGAAGCCCTGAATCGCGACGGAACGCCGATTGGCGCATCCGAACGCAGCGGCAACGACGCCATAGGCACGCCGTACGGATGCAAGTCCATGAACACGCACATCCACCTTCTGGAGTCCTTCACTGCGCTGTACGGCGTATGGCCCGATCCGGTATTGCGCAAGCGCCTCAAAGAACTTCTGATCATCGTTCGGGACAAGATCGCCACACCGGAAGGTTATCTAAACCTGGAGTTTCGCCCGGATTGGACCCTAACTTCGCACGACGATTCCTATGGTCACGATATTGAAACAGCCTATCTGATCTCTGAAGCTGCGGAAGCGCTCGGCATGCCTCATGACAAAGCAACATGGGCAGTGTCGAAACGGCTCGTGGACCATGTGCTTCACTATGGTCTGGACAGAACACATGGCGGATTTTACGATCATGGTCCGGCAAACGGAGGCGCGTCGGGCCAGGATAAGATCTGGTGGACACAGGCAGAAGCCCTGAACGCGCTTCTCCTTATGCATGAACGATACGGCAAGTCGACTGACACATACTGGAACGCCTTCATTCAGCAGTGGAAATTCATTTCCCAGCACCAGATCGACCATCAAGCCCGCGGCTGGTTCAGCGCGCTCTCATCGGAAGGAACGCCGCAGTTAAGCCGCAACAAGAGCGATGCCTGGACGGATCCTTACCACCAGGGACGAGCCATGATGAATGTTGAGCATCGCTTGGAACAGCTGGCGACAGCCCAGCAGATCAAGATAATTAGCCATTGAGGTCTTGGTATACACTTTGGGGCAAACACATTGCGCTCATGGGAATCAATTCCGGATTTAGATGATTGCATGCAGTATAATAAAGGGAATAACCCGGTATAACGTGCTTTTACTTCAGCATCTCCTGGCAGCACGAATTGCCCTGACAACCATTGGCGCCGCGCACGAGTAGTGGTCCGTGGCAGTTGCACGCAGTGATCCGATCCGTATAGACAAGCGGAAAACGACGAGGCGCGACTGCTCCGGCGGCATCGGAGCGGCTGCGCCATTTTCGTCTGTTCACCTGGTGAACATTGCGGCTCGACGACCCGCGGGAGGATTCTTTTGCTTGTCCAGAATAACACTGCTCTCTATGACGCCATTTGCGGAGCGCTCCGAAAGTCCTTTTCCGAAGGCGGCCACCTTGCCCTCATGGCTGCCCTGAATGCCCAATCTCCTCGCTGCATCGTCGATGCCGTTAACCGCCTCACACCCGACGAAGCTTTAGCCGTTTTCTTGTGGCTTGACAACGCACGAGCGTGCTCGGCCATATCATTGCTCGACGACGACCTCGCTGCCTATATAATGAGGCACCTGCCGTCCGGACGGGCATCCACTCTCGAACAATCTCTGCCGAATTGATCATTTAAGACCTTCGCGCGCCGAAACCGGATTTGCGCCGCGAACAGGATGCGATTAAAAAGCCCGCAGGCGTGTGCCTGCGGGCCGCTCGCAATCAATTTCTAGCCGTTCCAGGGATGGCCCATCGACTTTTTGCGCTCCGTCGGATCGCCATCCTGCCCGGTCTCTTCCGCAGATCGCGTCGAATCAGGATCGACATCGCCGGCTGCCGGTGTGTCCCCGTTTAAGCCGGTTTCGTTTCCAGTCTCTACCGCGCCGCCGGTCGCCTGGCTGTTCGTTCCTGCATCGCCATTGATCGCGCCTCCGGTAAGGGCATCGCCCGTTGTGGCGACTGGCCGCCCCGCGGCATCACCACTCTCCGACACGCCATCGTTGGCGCCGTAAGCTGAGGCCGATACATTGCTGGTCTGGCCGCTGACCTGCGCAGCATTCCCGGACTTATCATCTTCTCCCCCGGCTCGAACCCCCGGATAGCTATCGGCTCCTTGGGTTTGCTCATGCGCTGTCTGATCGGGCGCATTGCCGCCGCCAGGCGCTGTCGACGATCCGCTACCGGTCTGGTCGCCACTCTTACCAGTCTGCCGGGCGTTCTCCACTGTCGGTGTGTCATTCTGAAAGGCCATGGTTGATACTCCTGCGGAACGTTTACCCGGCAGCGTTCGGCCGGTAAACGTCGCTTTGCTCAGCGCTCCTCATCGCGAATGCCGGATTCACGACCCGTATCCGTGATATTGTGATGGTGAACTGTCTTTGTGAGATGCAGGTCCTTGATTTTCGGATTGATTTCGGTAAGGTCATCTTGAGGCTCATAGCCGACAAGTTCACGGGCATCGGAAATATCCAGGCGCTTGAATCGGTTGTTGCTGAGACCATGTAAAACAGCGAACTGCACATTTTCAACGTCGATGCACTTCTCTATTAACTGGTGAAGATCACGGCGCGAAACCCATGCATCGAGCATGTTGATACTTTCAGGCTTGCGCGCTGCTTCCTCCGGCTGGAAGGCCCCTATCCGAATACTGATGGCGCTAACCCCCTCTTTTTCCGCCATGTACCGCGCAAGCGCTTCGCCGAAGCATTTGGAGACTCCATAGAGATCGCCTGGGTTGACAGGTTCACTGGTCTTTACCTGCACATCCGGAGCATAGCCCGAAACGGCATGGATCGAAGATGCATGAATCACACGGCGGCAGCCCGCATGCTTGGCAGCGGCAAAGATGTTGTAAGCTCCAACAATGTTCGCTTGCAACAGGTCATTCCATGTTGCGGAAGGATCGGGATCGCCTGCCATATGAACGATTGTATCGATCCCTTCACAGATTTCCTTTAGTCCCGAAAGGTCAGCGAGCTCTCCAAAGACCACTTCGCCATACGGCCGAATATTATCGATCCCTTCATCACTCCTTCGCACCATCAGCCGAAGCGCATATTTTTCCCTCGCATTCTCCGCAAAGTAAGATCCGATATTGCCAGCCGCCCCGGTAACGAGCACATGCCGCCTCGTCCCCTCTGTATCCTGCGCCAGCGCCCCCGGCCCCGTCGCCGTAAATGATTGCGACATTTCCATCCTCCCAAACTAAGATCTATCAGCCTATTCCCCTCATCTAAGCATATTCGAACATTGGGCAATGTAATTGAAAGAAGCATAAATTACATAATAAGATCCACTATAATTACAAAATTTCGTAAAAAGGACGGATCGCGATCTCGAAGACAGTTCATTGTCAAAACGGTCCACTGAAGGCACAAAAATAGGCTCCGACTTGAATACTTAAGTCAGAGCCAGCGACGAACTTCATATACTGATAGAGCAAATGTGTTCTACAAAGACTTCAGGGGGTAATTGTAACCAGTTTACTGATGCTAATTCCGCCTAATGTAGCGGTAAGTGTTACTGGAGTTTCAGCGAAAACCGCCGTAGAATAGATTTTCACAATGGTGGAGGTGGCATTGAACGGAACATTCACTACACCGCCAGGAATAACAACGGCTCCGGAATCCGATGTCACAGCAACTGGGGATCCACCTGCAGGCGCAGGTGCTGAGATTTTTACGGTTAGGGTGATTGCGCCACCACTCTTCACCGTCGTTGGGGATACCCCAAGCGCACTGAGAACAGGCTGCTTGATCGTAATGGTCGCCGTCTTAACTACTGAACCTCCTGTAGCGGTTATTGTCACGACTGTGTCTGCGGCCACCGGATAGAGAGTAACGGGAAAGGTTGCCGACGATTGCCCTGTTTGAAATATAAGGGTTGCCGGCACCACAAGTGAAGTGCTGCTAGACTTCAAACTAATCTTCTGATTGGGCGCAAATGCTCCTCCCGTCAAGGTAACGGTACCTGTTACGGATGACGACGAGAAAACTGAAACGGTATTTAGAGATACTTTCGATAGGGTCGGTGGCAGCACGGCAAGTGTCGTGGAAGTGCTTATACCGTGCCGAGTAGCAGTAAGGATCACGTTAGATTGCGCAGTCGCTCCATTCGGCGTCACCACAATGCTGGCAGACTGCGCCCCCGCAGGCACTACCAGCATGCCGGCGCCGACAGATACGATAGCTGAATTACTCGATAAGGCAATAGTTGATCCGCCAATGGGAGCCGGCGTTCCAAGCTCTGCTGTGATCGTAACAGGCTGCCCGGACCGCGCTGAAGATGGCGAAGCTGTCAGATGTGTCAATATCGGCGCCTTGATCGACAAAACGCCCTGAAGCGAGCCGCCGCCTGTGGCTGCGGTAATTGTGGCCGCAGTATCGGTTTCCACAGCCTTTAATGTGACTGGCACTACTGCCACGGTTTCTCCCGCTGGTATACGTACCGTTGGAATGGTTGCTGCAGAGCTGCTGCTCGTACAAGTTACGACAGTCCCTCCGGCAACAGCAGGACCATCCAGCCTTATTGTTGCGGTTACTGTTGCCGGACCGAATGTCACGGCTTTTGACAATATCAACTGCGTAATTTTGGGCGCGACTACGGTCAAATTAAGGCTATTTGACACTCCACCGCCTGGCGCAGGATTGCGAACAACAACAACAACAGAACCAGATTTCGTGAAAAATGTCGATGGGATTGCTGCAAGAACACGGCCTGCGTTTTGATAAGTTGTCGCAACGGCAATGTTATTGCAAATGACAATCGAATCCTTAACAAAATGTGTTCCCGTTATCGACAGAGTGGTAGCTGTGCCAATTCGCGCTGACGTCGGAGAGACTGCAGTCAGAGTTGGCACAAAGTTAGAAACTACGAATGGCAGTGAGTTCACACTTGAAATAGTTCCATTGTGAACCGATATCTTGACACTTGCAGCAGTGGCAAGGTTGAGGGACGGTACGATCGCCGTAAGCTTCGTTCCGCTGATGAAAGTTGTCGCAAGCGGTGTATTGTCCAATTGAACGACTGATCCGGCCGCAAATCCGATACCATTTACAGTCATCGTTAGCTGGGAAGCGCCTACCGCCGTGGACGCAGGTGAAATCGAACCAAGCTTAGGCACGGACGGAATGCGAATGGTGCGATTAATATTGGCGGCATTGCCGGCCTTGTCTATCACATGGAGGCTAATCACATGCGGACCAGGTGAAAGCGGCGATGAATCCAACGTGCTTGTAAACCCAATATTGTGGTCGGCCCTTGATACCGGCCAGGTAGTTGTCCCCGTTTCTATCCCGTCAACTTGTATGCTTACCGCAGCTAGCCCACTTGTAGGAGTGCCTGCATCCTTTACCCATCCTGAGACAGCGATGAGCCCGGTAGCGAGCTGGTCGTCGGAGGCAGGAACTTCGATTTTCCCGGTAGGAGGTGTAATGTCGGGAGTGTAAGTAAAAGGACCAAACGTAGCGTCTACATTATTGCCAAGCTTATCGAACGAATGCACGTGCAGAATATGAGTGCCTGCCGGCAATATACTTGCTCCATGCGCATCTGTCACAGTGCCGGCCACGTCTGAATCCCACGAACATCCCCAGTGATCGAGACCGGATCCGGAGTCAACGATGTTCCACTCAATGGTTTGAGGAAGCACGTACGTGCTTTTAGCTGTTTGTCCTGAAGTAATGCTCACCACCGGCGGTTGTGAGTCGTAACCATACCAAGCCGATGAATAGAGAGCTGATTGTCCTTGATTTATATTCCACGTGCGTGTATATGCGGTATGCTGCCCTTCTCGAAGATCGTTCGGTATCGATGCAAACGTCAGCGCCCCATCTCTGGCTGTGGTTTGTGACGCACTAATCGGATCTGCATCCCAGAGGCTGCTAAACGATCCGGCGCTCCCATCAATGTGCCAGCGTACGATATCTTTATTCAAGTCACTCGGGCCGAACCACTGGTTTTTGTTAGTTTCGTCAAATGTGACTGTGGGCGCCGGGGGAGTATCTCCAATATAGAAAGTTCCAGGCGTATCGGCATGCAGGCCTGATACAACGGCCATGTGCCACTGATCGCCGTTAATTAAGAAGCTCACATTGTAGGTATATTGGCCAATTGTGCCGAACGAGCGCGAAGCAGTAAATGTATAGTCCTGATTTGGGTCGAGATCAAATGACGGAGACAATGGGAAGTCTGCGATTTCAAGGCTTGGACCTCGAACGGAAACAAGAGCCCCCTGAACATGAACACGTGAACTTGTTATATTCCTTACAGTAAAGGTTGCTGAGATTTGATTATTGACAAACCAGCCTGATTGATCGGAAAAAGCCGGTCCCTCCATCACCGTTAAGCGAGGTTCGATAGAGCTGAGGTTATTCCAGGTGGGATAAGAATCCAGACGCGATTGGGAAACGGTAACGATATCATTAAGTGAAAATCCCATCCCATTGAAGATGTCGATGTTGACGATATTTCGCTTCATCCCATCTTCAACCCAAAATATGTCAGCGCCGTTGTCCCAGATTAAATGAGGAATCGGAGGCGCCCATGTATATTGTTCAATATCAGGTCGAGCAACATCGAACAAAATATCGGATACTTTTTCGTTCCAATCCTCAAAGGCTTCAGGTGTACTAAATGCGCGTCGAACTCCATCTTGAACTAGATGGACAGTAGACTCTCCCTGCCCTCGAAGCAATGTGCCTGATTTGTAAGTAAACGGTCCAAACGTCCAATCATGATCGTTCCCGGCGTTATCCCAGGTATGAACATGCAATGTATGCGTGCCCAGGGGAAGGTAAAGCCACCCATCAGAAGAATCATACTGTTGCGGCGGATCAGAGTCCCACGCTTGTCCCCATTTGTATATGCCGGAATCCGGATCGGAAATATCCCATTTTACTTGCTGCTGCGTAGAGTAAGTGCTGCCATTCGTGTGACCGGAAGTAATCGTAACTGTGGGAGCCTGATTGTCAAAGCCATACCATCCGGAAGAAGCGATACTACTTTGGCCGCCATTGCTGCTCCAAGCCTTCACATATGCATAATGCTTGCCCTGACGAGCAGAATCGGAAAGACCACCAAAAGTAAAATAGCCGCCATTGCTGCTAAAATCGGGATCGGGGTCATCCTCAAGACGATGGTTATTGGGGGAATCTGTCGTTCCGTCATCCCAACTTTGGGAAATCCCACCACTTCCACTGGAAGAGAACGCGGCAATGTGCTTTCCGGCATCATTTGTCCATTGATTCTTCATAGATTCATCGTTAAATGAAATGGAAGGGCCTGATGAGGAACCACCAATCTTTCGGAACCATCCCGCGATACTCGAACCAATAACTATAAGGCGTCTTTGTCCTTTCTCATCTAGAGACCAGTTGGAATCGACAACCCATATATGTGACGAGTCTACAACCTCATCGACGATACTACAATGCCCCGAGCCTTTGCCGACTGAGCTTTTGAATATCAGGATGTCCTTCGGCTGAGGAATACTACTGCCATCATTGGGAAACCTGTCAGTATTTTTAGGTTGAAGCCTCGCATCATCCCACAACCAGTGAGCTGTACATTGATCATATAAGGCTTGATTGTCACAGCTGTGATATTGACCGATTGAAGGCACAGGCGTTCCATAGCGAGCTCCATAAGCATCTATGAATGCTACACATTGTCCTTGAACCGCGACTTCGTCATAAGTCGGCGGGGTCCCATCAACCCATCCGGTTGCATTCGCTGCCGTGCAACATGCAAACAAGCAAAAGATCAGGATGTTTAGAAGAAGAGCGCGAAAACCTCTAAGTGATTTTGTAGTGGAGGGCATAATCTATCCTTTACAATCGTTAAATCCGAACAATATGCAAATAAACTACGAGTACTTGCTACAAACTCTCAATTATTATCAAACAATACTTGCTATCAATACAAGTAACTCTCCATACATCTCTAAAATACGCTTGGCTGCCAAATTATACCGTTAACACTCTAACAATATTACTAAATAACTGAAAAAGACGTATTTCAGATCGACTTCCCTGCCCTGTACAGGCTCACTGTGTTGGCGAAGAAACTGTTCGACCTGCCAATGAGTGTCCGTGAAGCGCTACATTGGCTTCTCGCGGATATCGGAAAATATCCGCGAGAAATGTGGTTGGGATATTCAATCCCGATCCTGACCTCAATAAAATCGGAACACGACAGCGCATGCTGCAGCAGCTTGAGCGGCGACAAGCAAGAATGGTAAAAGAAATGCGGCCAATTTGGTCACAAAATTTGATTGGCAATTGACTCGTCCCGAAAACTGTATTATGATAGTCGAGACATGAAAACCAATGTACAATTTATCTCATGCATGCTTGCGCTTCCCCTGCTCTGCCTGGCACCATCAAGAACCAAAGCGGATTCAAAATTAGACAACCTGCAAAAGATGATCCCGGTGATGGAGCAGCGCTTCAGCGTGCCGCTCACCGACTGGCGCTTCGCTCGTCCCGATACGGACGGCCAACAGCTTCCCGGTGTCGACGACAGTCAATGGCAATCAGTCTCGCCTCATTTCTCCTGGGTCGGAGAGCACACTAAAGTCTGGTTCCGCAAGCGCGTTGTGATCCCGGAGACGATCGGCGGTCAGCTGGTGGAGGGCAGGCCAGTTCGTCTGGATCTCTTCATGGACGACGACGGAGAGCTTTATATCAACGGCGCCCTCAAGGAAGCGTTTCACTGGGATGAGTGCAAGTACACTCTGACGCAGCATGCACACGCGGGAGATGTCTACGAGATCGCGGTGCGTGGCATCAATACCGTCGGTCCGGGAGAATTTCGCTCGGCAGCGCTGTTCTGCGATGTCGTGCCCGAGTTCTCGCAATACGTTACGGAGGCGCAGTTTGTCGAACTCCTCCAGAGCCATGTTTCCGCCGCCGACCACACGCGGCTGCAGGACGCTCTTTCTTCCAGCGAAGCCAGGATACGCTTCACAGAGTTCACCGACAAGAACACGGATGAAGTCAGAAGTCAGATTGCGGCAGCGCACGAGCAGCTGACGCCGGTCGCCTCCATCACGCGCCAGGGCGATGTCTACTACGTCGGTCACGCTCATATCGACATGAACTGGCTCTGGACATGGCCGGAGACAATCGATGTCTGCCATCGCACATGGAACAGCGCCATGAACATGATGGATGAGTTTCCGGATTTCGGATTTGTGCAGAGCCAGCCCGGCGCATATGCGCCGATCGAGGCGCAGTACCCCGACGAGTTCGCGCGCATGAAGGCCATGCAGAAAGGGGGACGCTGGGACCTCGTAGGCGGCCTCTGGGATGAATCGGATACGAACATGCCCAGCGGTGAAGCCCTCGCGCGATCGCTGTTCCTGGGGCAACGATATTTTAAGAGCCGCTTCGGCCAGTACGCTTCCACAGGATGGCTGCCGGATTCTTTCGGACACTCCTGGCAGTTGCCGCAGTTATTCCGCCTTGCGGGCATCGACAGCTTCTATCACATGCGATGCGGAAATGGAATGCCTTTCACCTGGTGGGAAGCGCCGGACGGCTCACGTGTCCTGAAAGCAAACACCGCCGATTCCTACAATTCTCCGGCCGAACTTAAGCAGTTGGTGGAACCACGGAACAATGCGACGCAGTACCGCGTGCCGCAGACATTCGTGGCGTTCGGCGTCGGCGACCATGGCGGAGGACCGACCCGAGAGCAGATCATCAAGGCAAAGTCTTTCCAGAACGATCCCCTCCTGCCGCGCGTTCACATGGCCACTGCCGATGTGTTCTTTAAGCAGCTGGCAAAGACGCCGGCGGCGGCATCGCTCCCGGTGGTAAGCACCGATCTCCAGTATGTCTTCGAGGGCTGTTATACATC
>Ga0207671_10000092_pt1 | contig 139546 bp, 117 predicted proteins | sample KBSC24metaG_FD_184352 | JGI IMG/M metagenome (GOLD analysis project Ga0207671, IMG submission 184352) | Corn rhizosphere microbial communities from Kellogg Biological Station, Michigan, USA - KBS C2-4 metaG (SPAdes) (version 2) | ecosystem: Host-associated > Plants > Roots > Rhizosphere >...
TACGGCCGTGTCGTCGAGATCATCGACACCGTCAAGCACAACGGCATCAGCGCCTTCGCGCTCGACATCGAACGGGGACCGGCGCCGCCCACCGCGCCGGCGCCTGCCACCGCCCCGGCGCCGGCGACGCCGCCCAGCCCCTAGCCAGAGGATCGTTCGAGTGGAAACGCCCACGCGCTCTCCTTCCCCCGCCAAGGCCCGCCCCCGCACGGGACGCGGCGATCGGCGCGCCTTCGGAGAGCGCCAGCGGGCCCGGCGCGCGCAGGCCCGCCGGCTGGTGGCGGCCCGCACCACGCGGCCGCTGACCTCCGCGCAGCGCGCCTTCGACCCGCTGGCGCACGAGCGCGGCCCGGCCGGAAAGCGCCTGGGCATCCTGCTGCTGGTGGCCCTGGCCTCCATCGCCGTGCACCTGGGCGCCGTGGGGCTGGGCGTCCTGATCGGCCGCAACAGCCACCCGCCGGCGCCGCAACAGGATGTCACGATCGAGATGAAGGAGCCGCCACCGCCGCCTCCCCCGCCCCCGCCCCCGGAGGTGAAGGTGCCGGAGCCGCCGGCTCCCGTGGAGAAGCCTGCCCGCCAGCCGCCGCCCCCCAAGGTGAAGGCGCCACCACCTCCCGCCACGCCGACGCCCCCGCCCAAGGCGGCGCCGGTCCGCGTGGTCGGGCTCAGTCTGGAGTCGACGACGGAGGGCGGCGAGGGGCCGTCGTTCGCCGTCGGCAACACCCGCATGGGCGACACCGACAAGCAGGCGAAGGCGCCCAAGGACGTGGGGCCCGCGCCCACCGGCACGTCGACGCTGCCCGCGGCGGGCGGGCCCACCCGCACGAACCAGGTGGCCAGCCGCATCCCGGTGGCGGGCGTCCAGTATGGAAAGCCCACCCCGCGCGGCGGCAAGCAGAAGCAGCCCCCCTACCCGCCGGTGCTGCGCAGCCAGGGCATCGAAGGGGACGTCACCGTGCTGGTGAACATCAGCGAGGCGGGCAAGGTCACCAGCGTCAAGATCCTGAAGCCGTCGCCGTACCCCGAGTTCGACGAGGCGGCGCGCAAGACGGCGCTGGAGCAAGAGTGGGAGCCAGCCACGCGGGCGGGCGTTCCGATGGCGTTCACTCTCAGTTATATGTATCGCTTCCGGCTCGAGGACGAATGACCATGGGCTTCCGTCGCGCGCTGCTGGCCTTGTCGCTCGCTGCTTCGTCCGTCGGAGCGGCTGGCTGCCGCCCGGACTTCGCGCCGTTCAATCGCATCACCGCGCTGCGCGTGCTGGGCGTCCAGGCCGAGCCGCCCACCCCGATGATCGGCGAGAGCACGACGCTGTCGGCCCTGGTGTTCACGCCCACGCCCGACCCCACGCTGACGTACCACTGGACCTGGTGTCCGCTGGCCGCGCCGGCTTCGGAGGGTTACCGGTGCCTGCTGAAGGAGGCGGACCTGACCGCGTTGGTGCAGGCGGCCGGTCTCCCGCCGTTCCCGTCGTTCGAGCTGGGCACCGGGGCGACGGCCACGTTCACGAACAGCATCGATCCCACCGTGTTCACGTACGTGTGCAACAACATGCTGCCCAACGTGCCGACGATGAACCTCGTCGACTGCTCGGCCGGCTTCTCGACCCAGGTCACGCTGACGGTGACCACCGCCACCGACAGCGTCACCGCCGTGCAGAAGCTGAAGCTCCGACAGGACGCCTCGACGCCGGCGAACGCGAACCCCGCCATCGCCGGCCTGAACGTCACCGTGGCGGGAAATCCCACGCCCCTCGACGACTCCGGCGCGGTGGTCATCCCCCGGGATGTGGCCACACCCCTCAGCATCGACGTCGACCCGAGCGCGGCCGAGGTGTACCCCGACGCCAGCAACGACGGCGCGCCGACCACCGAGCGCCTGTTCACCACCTGGTTCGTGGAGACGGGCGACACCCACGACCAGCGGACCAGCTACATCGCGGGCAGCACCGCCTTCCGCGACATGCTGCAAAACACCTGGACGCCCGCCGGGACCCACGACTATCCGAACCCCACCGCGCGCGTGTTCGCCGTGCTGCACGACAACCGGGGCGGCGCGGCCTGGACGGGCGGCACTGTCACCCTGGGAACGGCCCCCTGAAGCGATGATCCGGACCAATCGACAGATGGCCGCCGCAGCGTCCCGGGGGCGGCGGCGCGCCCTCCTGGTGGCGATCCTGGCCCTCTCGGCGGCGGGCGGCGGGGCGGCGCGCGGCCAGGACGGCCTGGGGATCCCCTCGCGCCCCCAGGAGGCTGCCCCCGACGGCGGCGTCGAGGCGAAGAAGCTGACGAAGCTTCCCAAGCAAACGAAGTTCGTGGAGGCCGAGTACCCCAAGGAGGCGCTCGACAAGAACCTCGAGGCGGACGTCACCCTGCTGCTGGACATCAACGCCGACGGCAAGGTCGACTCGGTGGGCATCACCGAGCCCGCCAACCCGCCCGGCATGGGGTTCGACGAGGCGGCCATCGTGGCCGCCCAGCAGTTCGAGTTCGAGCCGGCGGAGATGGACGGCAAGAAGATCGCCGTGCAGATCGGCTACAAGTACAAGTTCCGGCTGAAGCCGAAGGCGCCGCCGCCACCGGCGCCCCCCGAGCAGGCGCCTGCCGCCGACGCCGGTGCGCCCGCCCCCGCCGAGGCCCCGGCCCCTGCGCCGCCCGGCGTGGTGAACTTCTCGGGCGTCCTGCGCGAGCGGGGGACGCGCCTTCCGCTGGTGGGCATGCTGGTGACGGTGTTCCGCGACGACGGCGAGAAGCCCCTCGGCTTCGAGGCCACCTCCGACTCGAAGGGCGCCTTTCAGTTCTTCGATCTGACGCCCGGCGACTGGAAGATCCTCATCGAGCCGCCCGGCTTCTATCCCTACCGCACCACGGAGACCATCAAGGCGGGCGAGCGCGTCGACGTCGTCTATTACGTCGAGCGCGGGTCCTACAACCCCTACGACGTCACCGTCACCTCCACCCGCCCGCGCAAGGAGGTGAGCCGCACCGTCATCACCGCCCAGGAGCTGGACAAGGTGCCGGGCACGTTCGGGGATCCGCTGGCCGTGGTGCAGAACTTCGCCGGCGTGGCGCGGCCGCCGCCCCTCACCGGCCTGCTGATCATCCGCGGCTCGTCACCGCAGGACTCGAAGATCTTCACCGAGGGCGCCGAGATCCCGCTCATCTATCACTTCGGAGCGCTGCGCACGGTGCTGCCCGTGGGCGTGATCGACTCGCTGGAGTTCTATCCCGGCAACTTCTCGCCCGAATACGGTCGCGCCACCGGCGGCGTGGTCGACATCCGCATCAAGAAGCTGCAGCCCAAGAAGGTGGGCGGCTACGTCGACATCAACCTGTTCGACTCGGGCTTCTACCTGGAGGCGCCCTTCGCCGGCGACAAGGGCGGCTTCGCCGTGGCCGCGCGACGCAGCTACATCGACTTCCTGCTGAACGCCGCCGTCCCCAGCGACGCGCCGGTCAACCTGATCACGGCGCCGCGCTACTACGACTACCAGGTGCTGGGCAATTACCGCCCCTCGCCCGCCCACGACCTTCGCCTGTTCTTCTTCGGCTCGGACGATCGCCTGGAGCTGCTGTTCAAGAACCCGGGGGCGCTGACCGCGCAGATCAGCAACAACCAGCTGTCGTTCTCCACGACGTTCTATCGCACGCTGATCACCTACAACTTCATCCCCAACGACGTCTTCGAGAACTCGTTCAAGATCGCCCAGGGGCGCAACTGGGTGAACGCCAGCTTCGGACAGCTGGAGTTCGATCTGAACACCTACACGGCGCAGATCCGCGACAACGTCCGCTGGAAGCAGGGGCAGCACTTCACGCTGGTCAGCGGCGTCGACTTCCTGTTCAGCAAGACGGACGCCTTCGTGCGCGCGCCGCTTCCCCCCGTCGAGGGCCAGCCCCCCCAGATGCCCGACCTGACCATGACCCACACCACGGACCGCAAGGGTGTGCTGGGGCTGTCGCCGGGCGTGTACGTGGAGGGCGAGGTGAAGCCGACCGAGAAGTTGCTGATCCTGCCCGGGCTGCGCTTCGACTACCTGACGCTGGCCCAGGAGAGCGTGCTGCAGCCCCGCATCACCAGCCGCTGGGGCGTGACCGAGAAGGTGACGCTGAAGGGTGGCATCGGGCTGTTCTCGCAGGATCCGACGCCCGATCAGGTCGACCCCAACTTCGGCAACCCCGGCCTGAAGTCCGAGAAGGCCATTCACTACTCGGCCGGGTTCGAGTTCAAGCCACGGCCCTACGTCACCATCGACTTCACCGGCTTCTACAAGGACATCTACAATCTGGTCAGCCGCACCGATCGCACCCAGACGGATCCCATGACGGGGATGTCCCGGCCGCTGCTGTACGACAACGGCGGCAAGGGACGCGCCGTCGGTCTCGAGCTGATCGTGCGCCATGACTTCACCAACAACTTCAGCGGCTGGCTGGCCTACACGCTGTCGCACGCCACCCGCCAGGACAGCGGCACCACCGGCTGGCGGCTGTTCGACTACGACCAGACACACATCCTCACGGTGCTGGGCAGCTACCAGCTGCCGCGCAACTGGCAGGTCGGCGGCCGCTTCCGCCTGGTCAGCGGCAACCCCATCACGCCGGTCACGGGGGCCGTGTACAGCGCCAGCAACGATCGCTACTACGCGACCTACGGCGCCGTGAACAGCGCCCGGCTGCCGCTGTTCCACCAGCTGGATCTGCGCGTCGACAAGCGCTGGATCTACAAGAGCTGGATCCTGGGCGTTTACCTGGACGTGCAGAACGTCTACAACCGCGCCAACACGGAAGACTTCGACTACAACTTCAACTTCCGGAAGTCGAACCCGCAGCAGGGGCTGCCCATCCTGCCCATCCTGGGCATCAAGGGAGAGCTGTAGATGCGGTCCCCCATCAGCCGGCGGTGCGGCCCAGCGACGCTGGCGGCGCTGCTGTTCGCGACGGCGGGCGTGACGCTGCTGGCAGGCGAACGGCCGGCCGCCGCGCAGGCCATCGAGGCCCCGGCCGCCCATCAGGGCTACTACATCGGCCTCGGTTACCACGCCGGCCCGGTGAAGGTCTGGGAAGACAACTACAGCTACGGCGTCTGGACCGGCGGCGAGTTCTCGCTGCGCTTCGGCCAGCTGGTGACGCGCCGGTTCGGCCTGGGGCTGCAGTTCCACTTCGGCACCGCCAAGGGCGACGGTCAGACGGCCAGCCTGTTCGGCATGGAGCTGGAGGGCCAGTGGGAGCTGGTACGGAACCTGGTCATCCACGCCGGGACAGGCGTCGACACCATCAGCATCCGCGCCGACGGGGTGAAGAACGCGTCCCTGCGGGGAACGGCGGGCGCCGGCTACATCCTGGGCCTGGACTACAGCTGGTTCTTCACCCACCGTCTGACCGGCGGGTGGGCCGTCACGCCCCGCATCGAGGCGCGCTTCGTGCCCGGCGACACCGCCTCCGCGTTCGTCGGCACGCTGGGCGTCGAGCTGGCCTGGTGGTCGGGCCTGCCCCGCAACCAGCTCGAGCTGCCGCCGTCCGAAGCGTTCCAGAAGCAGTAGCGCCGCCGGGATTCCGACCCTGGTCACGCCAGAATCGGCGCGCCCTGAGTTATTGTCGTCGCCCATGAAGGTCCTGTTCATCGGCGGCACCGGCATCATCAGCTCGGCGTCCTCGCGCCTGGCGGTGTCCCGCGGCATCGAGCTGTTTCACCTGCGGCGGGGGAAGACCTCGCGCCCCGTGCCGTCCGACATCAAGCTCCTGAACGGCGACATCCGCGATCCCGAGTCGGCCCGCCGCGCGCTGGGCGACCACCGGTTCGACGCGGTCGTCGACTGGATCGCGTTCACGCCGGCCCACATCGAGGCGGACCTGGCGCTGTTCCGCGGCCGTACGCACCAGTTCGTGTTCATCAGCTCGGCCTCGGCCTACCAGACGCCGCCGGCCGGGCTGCCGGTGCGCGAGTCGACGCCGCTGGACAACCCGTTCTGGGCCTACTCGCGCGACAAGATCGCCTGCGAGGAGCGACTGCTGCGCGCTTACCGTGAGGAGAAGTTCCCGTTCACCATCGTCCGCCCCTCGCACACCTACGACCGGACGCTGTTCCCCTGCCACGGCGGCTACACGGTGGTCGATCGCATGCGCCGGGGGAAGAAGGTCCTGGTGCATGGTGACGGCACGTCGCTGTGGACGCTGACCCACCACGAGGACTTCGCGAAGGGGCTGGTGGGCCTGCTCGGCCACTCGCGCGCCATCGGCGAGGCGGTGCACATCACCTCCGACGAGTGGCTGAGCTGGAACCAGATCCACGAGCTGCTGGCCCAGGCCGCCGGCACGCGCGCCGACATCGTGCACCTGCCGTCGGCGGTCATCGCCAGGCACGACCCCGAGTGGGGGGCCAGCCTGCTGGGCGACAAGACCCACAGCATGATCTTCGACAACAGCAAGATCAAAGGCCTGGTGCCCGACTTCCGTTGCGACATCCCCTTCTCACGCGGGGTGCAGGAGATCCTGGGCTACTACGACGCGGACCCGGCGCGGCGGGTGGTCGACGCGAAGCTGGACGCGCTGACCGACAAGCTGGTGGCCATCGCCGAACGGGCCCACGGCGCGTGACCGGAGCGGCGCGAATCTGGATGACGGGCCCGGCCCTCACGCTGGCGCTCGGGTTCGCCCTGGCCGCCGCGGGCTGCGGCACCACCACGTCCGTGCGTCCGCTGGGCGAGGGGAACGCGGACATCCACGGCTCCCTGGGCGGTCCCCTGGTGAAGCTCGACGGAAAACCGGCCGCGCTGCCCATCGCCATGGTGGGCGGCGGGTTCGGCGCCACCGACCGTGTCGACGTCAGCGGCGACGTGGACGTGACGGCGGCCATCTTCGGCGTGGCGCACTTTTCAACCGGCCTGGCCTATCATCCGCTGCTGTGGTCGGACAGCCGCGCCGTTCCGGCGGTCACCATCGCCCAGTCGGTGCACGTGCTGACGAACCTCACCAACACCCGCGTCGCTCCCCAGACGACCGCCGTCGCCGCCTGGAAGCTGGGCGCTGGCCACCTGCTGTACGCGGGCGCCGACTGCGCCGTGGTCTCCGGCCATTCCCTCGACGCCACCCGGGTTCTGGCCGGTCCGCTGCTGGGCGGCGAGCTGAAGGCCACCGCTCATCTGGGCATCGCGCTCGAGGCGAAATGGCTGGCGCCCTATCACGACACGGGGCCTGCGGCGCCCGACTGGATCGCGCCCGATTCGCGCGGCTACCTGTCGGTGCTGCTCGGCTTCCGCGGCTACCTGGACGGTGTGCCATGAGGCTCCCGACGACCCTGGCGACGGCGATGCTGGGCCTGCTGGCCACGCTGGCCTGTAACTGCAGTCCGCCCAAGCTGGACGACGTCCTCTACGATCCCGTGAAGGCGCCGGCGGGCGGGTATCGGCTGTCGACGGCGGTGATCCCAGCGGCGACCGCCGTGGTGATTCCCTCCTCCGACGGCCAGACCTTGCAGGGCTACTTCATCCCGGCGGGCGGGGCCCATCCCGACATCACCCTGATCTACTTTCACGGTCGTGGCAACGACGTGGGCACGTCGTGGCCGCGCCTCGAATACCTGTATCCGCTCGGCTGCAACATCCTGGCGGTGGACGTGCGGGGCTACGGCCTGTCCACCGGCAGCCCCGACCAGCCAGGCATCGAGCTGGACGTGAAGGCCATCTGGGGCGCCGCGGTCGGCTCGGCGCCGGTGGACGGGGTCACGCCGGTCGCCCCCAGCCACATCGTGGTGTACGGGCGCTCGCTGGGCGCAGCGTTCGCGGTGCAGCTGGCGGCTTCGCAGAGCGGCGGTGGCGCCCTGGTGCCCCCCGGCGCGCTGGTGACGGAGTCGGCGTTCACCTCGGTGGCGGCGCTGGTGCACGACGGCGTCTACGTCGATCTGCCTCCCGGCTTCGTGGCGCGGTCCACCTGGGACAGCCTGACCAAGATCCGGGGCGTCGACGCCGATTACCTGGCCCTGCACGGCGACGCCGATTCGTACGTCATGCCGGCCTACTCGCAGCAACTGCGGGACGCCCACCTGGCGGCGGTCCCCAGCCACGCTTCGAAGCTGGTCCTGGTGCCCGGCGCCGACCACGACGACGTACCCGAGCGGTACCCCCTGGCGAGCTACCAGGCCCGCCTGGGCTGCGTGCTGTCGACCATCGCGGCGAAGGACGCCATGGTGCCGCCGCCGGACTGTCCGGTCAGCCTTGGCCAGTGACGGGCGCGCCCTCGAACAAGCTGTCCGCGGGATCGGCCTCCAGGGACGGCTCGTCGTCGTCCAGCGCCTCGATGCGATAGTTCATCAGCAGGCCCATGACGATGTTGTGGGCGCGCTCGCGGATCTGGCTCTCCGTCAGCGCCAGGCCGTCCCGGCTCTTCAACACACGGAGGCCCGCCGACACGTCGGTCAGCAAACGGGCCATGGTGAGATCGACTGCCCCGCGCACCGAGGAAAACCATCCTAGGGGCGAACCGCGGAGCCCCCAAAAAACTCGATCGTTTCGCCAGTTCCCGCGACGAAACCTGTGCGATGTCATCCGACACCAGGCCACCAGCGCGATAGGAGACAGCGCGGCTGAACCGGATATATTCAGCGTCATCTATGTTCGCCTTGACCCGCGTCGTGAAGGATCTGATCGCCCCGCCATCGATGAACCGCCCGGGAGGGTCCGGCAGCGAGCGCGGCGCCGGCCTGCGGGCCCTGGCCCGCGTGGCGCTGGGGCCCGCGGTGGCCCTGCCGCAGACGGCGCGCGGCCTGCCGGGACTGCTGGTGGCGCTGGGCCAGCGAGGGGCGGCCATTCCTCCGGCGCGGCGGCAGGCGCCCAACCCGACGCTGGCGCTGAAGGCGCTGGCGGGGATGGTCATCAGCGAGGGCGCCGTGCGCGACGGCTATCTGTCGCTGCTGACCGCGACCATGGATCGCGACGTCGCCGAGGACGTTCATCCCGCGTTCCTGGACCTGCTGGGGCAGGTCAACGACGACGAGTTGCTGCTGCTGCGGCGGCTGGAAGGGACGGGCCCCTTCCCGGTGCTGTCGGTCTCGTCGCGCCTTCGCCACGGAGGCGCCAGCCGGGTCGAGCTGCACCACTTCAGCCTGCTGGGCGAGCAGGCGGGCTGCCGGCGCCCGGCGCGCACGCCGGCGTACCTGGACAACCTGACGCGGCTGGGGTTCACCGAGCTGCGTCCCACCCGCGTCACCGACGACACGCGCATGTTCGAGGAGCTGGAGAACCACCCCACGGTGGCGGCCGCCCGCGCCCGCATCGAGGCCCAACCGACGGTGCGCATCGGGCCCCTGTCCGAGACCATCGTGGCCGACGTGCAGTATCTGTCCCTGTTCGTGACCCCGTTCGGACAGCAGTTCCGCGCCGCCTGCTTCTTCACGCCATCCCCTTCCGACCTGCCCCGGGTCCCCGACCTCGGTCGATGAGCGCCGCGCAGCCAAGCTGCGCTACGCTGGAGGGGTAGCCGCCTTCGGACAGCGGGTCTTCCCGCCATGAACCTTCGCCCCTCATGCGCGTTGCTGGTCGCCGCCATCGCCTCGGTGGCGCCGGGGTGCAGGCGGCGCGCGCCCGAGCCGGATCGCATCAGCGTCACCGAGTCGATCCCCGCCACCGGGTGCCCTCCCCTGCCGCCCATCGCCGGCTTCATCGGGCTGCGCGAGGGGGCCCTGGTGACGGAGTGGCTGACCCCCTATCGGGCCACCGGATCCAACGTCTATTACCTGCAGCAGCTGTTCACGTACGCGCAGCAGGACGGGGACGCCAAGCTGTCGAACGCGGTGACGGAGGTGCTGGACGATCTGGTGTGCCTGTCGTTGCCGGTGGCGCGGCTGTGGGGCTTCAACGACGGCAGCGATCGCTCGACCATTCGCAACGGTCCGCATGACTTCCAGGAGTCGGGCCTGCGCGGGCTGGACCAGGCGATCTGGGAGGCCAAGCGGCGCGGCATCCGGGTGATCGTGCCGCTGGTGAACAACTGGGCGGACTACGGGGGTCTGGCGGCCTACGCCTCGTGGGCCTCCAAGGAGGACGGCGTGGTGCACACCCACGACGACTTCTTCCACGACGCGCGGCTGCGGCAGTGGTGGAAGGACTACGTGACGATGCTGGCGGCGCGCGTGAACACGTTCACCGGCGTCGCCTATCGCGATGAGCCCGCCATCCTGGCCTGGGAGGTGGGGAACGAGCTGCGCTGCTCGAGCTGCCGGGGCACCACGCACTACGTGGACACCGTGCGGGAGCTGGCCGCGTTCCTGCGCCTCGAGTTCCCGCGCCACCTGATCGCCGATGGCGGGGAGGGCTTCGACGACGACCGCGACGCCTACGCCGGGCTCTCCAACGACTATCCCGTGCGCGGCGACGAGGGGACCAGCTTCTCGAAGCTGGCGGCGCTGGGCGAGCTGGATCTACTGAGTTATCACTATTACCCGAAGAGCTATGGCCTCGCCTCGGAAGGCGACACCCGGCTTTGGATCTCGCGCCATCAGGCGATCGCCGCCGTGTACGGCAAGGTGGCCTACCTGGGAGAGTGTGGCACCATCGAACCGGACGCCGAACGGGCGGTGCGCTACGACGCCTGGCTGAGCCATCTGTTCGGAGAGAGCGGCGGGCCGCTGGGCCTGATGTGGCAGCTGCTGCCCGACGTGCGCGAGCCGAACGACGAATTCTCCGTCTACACGCACCGCGACCGGGCCACCGCCTGGATCCTGTCGCGGTGGGGGGCGCTGCTCCGCTGACGCAGGTGCACACTCCGGGACTCTGGCGCCGCCCGCCGGTGTTACGTCAGGGAGACGACGGCGGCGCGGCTGCGGGACTTCCGTGGCCGGACGACGCGCCAGTTTTCTGTCGCGACGCCGCGTTTGCAGGTATCATTTTCGTGTTTTCCGCTACGGGATTCGCTTCCGGACGCGGCACGGCCCTTGCCTAGAAGACCGGGTGAAGCCTGCAACGCCACGGAAGGGACCCCATGAACCTGCAGATGACACGGAAGAAGCCATCCACCACGACGACCGTCCCGGCCACGGGGCTTGAGGCCGAGATCGCCCGGCTGGCTCGTCAGAACGCCACCCTGAAGCGCGAGGTCGCCAAGCTTCAGGTATTCCGCTCGATGGCTTACCGGGATCCCCTGACCGGGCTGTGGAACCGGCGCTTCTTCGAGGAGCGCCTGCGGGAGGAGTTCAGCCGCTCCCGCCGCGCCGGCAGAGATCGTCGCTTCTCCGTTGCGGTCATCGACATCAACGGGTTCAAAGAGATCAACGACGAGCACGGACATCAGGCGGGCGACGCCATGTTGAAGTGGGTGGGCGAGTTCCTGAGCACGCAGCTGCGCACGCACGACGTCCCCTGCCGGACGGGCGGCGACGAGTTCATGGTGCTGCTGCCCGACCTGTCCCAGACCGACTGCCAGCTGGTCATCGCACGCCTGCGACAGAAGCTGGCCGAGGCCAACGATGGCCGCGCCATCCCGGTCAGCCTCAGCATCGGCGCCGCCAGCTACCCCGAGATCTCGGAGAGCTGCGAGAAGATGATCGACGCGGCGGACGCCGGCATGTACGAGGACAAGCGCGCGCAGAAGAACGCCCGCGGCGGCAGCCCGCGCACGACGTCGATGACCCGCACCGGGCGCTTTCGCGTCGCCGGGTAACGCCCCGGAAGCAGTCGGCGCGCCGAGGCAGTTACCTTATTCGGTCCCGCGCCACCGACGGTGGGCGGCGCGCGGACAGCGCCGCATTTCCTCGGCCGATCTCACGAATCTTGACAAGATTGTGAGAGCAGTTGCCCTAACGCTGCGAGGCCTATCACGGAATGAAGAAGAACGTCCTGGTCCTGACAGTCGCATTGGCACTGGCGTGTTCGAAGGGAAGCTCGGGTGGCAGCGGTGGCGGGGGCACGCAAGGTGACAGCGGGTCGGGCGGTAGCAGCTCCGGTGGTGCCGGTTCGGGAGGCAGCGGCTCGGGCGGCACCGGCTCGGGCGGACGAGCCATCGGCAGCGGCGGCTCGGGCGGACGAGCCGTCGGCAGCGGCGGTTCGGGCGGACGACCGGTCGGCAGCGGCTCCGGGGGCAACGGCTCGGGCGGCAGCATGGCCAGCGGCAGCGGGGGGGCGAAGTCGGGTTCCGGTGGAAGCGCGTCTCCGGGTAGCGGGGGCGCGCCGTCTTCGGGAGACAGCTCGGTCCTGCAGCGTAACAATCACGCGTCCCGCGACGGCCTGTTCACGCAGCCCGATCTGGCCAAGGCGGCCGTCATGGGCACGGCGAAGAAATCGATGGACGCCACCGTGCCCTTCTCGGGCAGCATGTGGGCGTCGCCGCTGTACGTGGAGAACGGACCGGATGGCAAGGGCGTCTTCATCGTGGCCACCACCGGCAACGACGTGCTGGCCCTGGACGAGACCGACGGTCACACCGTCTGGATGACCAACGTGGGAAGCGCGCCGGCCGCGAACCAGGCCAGCGGCGCGAAGTGCGGCAACATCCACCCGCTGGGCATCCTCTCGACGCCCGTGATCGATCTGAACGCGCGCCGCATCTACGTGGCGGGCGCCGTCGGCACCACCGAGATCTCGGGCCACCAGATCCACGCGCTGTCGCTGGACGACGGCTCGGACGTCACCTCGGGCGGCTGGCCCGTCGACGTGACGAAGCTGGCCGCCGGCGCGACGTCGTTCGGCGCGATGGTCGCGTACCAGAACCAGCGCGCCGCCCTCAGCCTGGTGAACGGCATCCTGTACGTCGCTTACGGCGGACACAGCGGCGACTGCGGCGAGTACCACGGCTGGGTGATCGCCGTCGATACCGCCGACGCCACGAAGACCGGCGCCTGGGCCACCCAGGGCGACGGCGAGGCCGTGTGGGCCCCCGGCGGCTTGCCGTCCGACGGGACCAGCGTGTTCGCGGTGACCGGTAACAACACCGGCCTCACCGCGCCCACCAGTCACCTCGACAGCGAGGAGGTGGTGCGGCTGACCGGGATGGCCACGGTCGACAGGTCGTCGAACAAGAACGTCTTCTATCCGACGCGCTGGCAGGCCATGGACGGCACGAACGACTACGACCTGGGCGCCAGCAACGCCCTTTACGTCGAGGTCCCGGGCGCGACGCCGTCGAAGTACGTGCTGGCGCTGGCCAAGGACGGACACATGTACATGCTCGACGCCGCCAATCTGGGCGGCCTGGGCGGGCAGGTCGTCGATTTCAAGTTCGCCGGCCCGACGGAGGGCATGCTGGTGCGGACCGTCCCCGCCGCCTACACGGACGCGGCGGGGACGCACGTCGTGCTGACGACCGAGACGTCGCCCATCTGCCCCGACGGCACCAGCATCAAGGGCCGGGCCATCATGTCGGTGCTGCTGCCGGCGGGCGCGCCGCCGGCGCCGCAAGTGGAGTGGTGCGCGCCGCTGAAGGTGGTGAACAGCTCGTCGGCGCCCACGCCCATCGTGACGACCACGGACGGTCATTCGGATCCCATCGTGTGGATCATCAACAACAGTCAGCTGACGGGCCTGGACGGCGCCACCGGCGCGGCGGTCTTCACCAGCGGCGACACTTGCCCGGGCGTTCGCCAGTGGACGTCGCCCATCGCGGTGAAGGGACGCATCATCGTGGGCGCCGACAACGCCCTGTGCATCTGGTCGCCGCACTGAGTGCACCGCTTCGACGTTGCGGACGGTTACCGCGGGGGCCGTGCGGCCGTTGTACAGGGGAGGTCGAGGATCGACTACGCTCACCCCGTGGCTGACAACCCCATCGCCGTCCTGCTTCTGAACCTGGGCACGCCCGACTCGCCGGCCGTGGCCGACGTCCGGCGTTACCTTCGCGAGTTCCTCAGCGACCCGCGCGTGCTGGACCTGAACCCGGTGGGCCGCTGGGCGCTGCTGAACCTGGTCATCCTGCCGTTTCGACCGGCGAAGTCGGCGCGCGCGTACCAGTCCATCTGGGGCGAAGGAGAGGCGGGCTCTCCGCTGCTGTTTCACAGCCGCGGGCTCACCGAGGGGGTTCGCGCCGCCCTGGGCCCCGGATACGTCGTCGAGCTGGGCATGCGGTACGGCGCGCCTTCCATCCCCTCGGCGCTGACGAAGCTGCTGGCGGCCAGTCCCGCGAAGATCGTGGTGGCGCCGCTGTTCCCGCAGTACTCGTCGGCGGCGACCGGCTCGGCGCTCGATCGGGTCTACGAGCTCCTGGGCAAGGCCTGGAACGTGCCCGCCATCGAGACGATTCCGGCGTTCTATGACGATCCGGGCTTCATCGCGTCCTTCGCCCAGGTGGCTCGCCGGCATCTCGACGCGTTCCGTCCCGACTTCGTGCTGTTCAGCTATCACGGCCTGCCCGAGCGCCACGTGCGCAAGAGCGATCCCACGCAGAGCCACTGCCTGGCGAAGCCGGGCTGCTGCGACGCCATCGGTCCGGCGAACCAGTACTGCTACCGCGCGCACTGCTTCGCGACCACGCGGGCGCTGGCGGCCAGCCTGGCGCTGCCGGCCGAGCGCCACTCGGTCGCCTTCCAGTCGCGGCTGGGGCGCACGCCCTGGATCCACCCCTACACCGATCTGGTGCTGCCCGAGCTGGCGAAGGCGGGAAAGAAGCGCCTCGCCATCCTGTGCCCGGCCTTCGTCGCCGACTGCCTGGAGACCGTCGAGGAGATCGGCATTCGCGCCCAGGCTCAGTGGCGCTCGCTGGGCGGCGAGGACCTGCTCCTCGTCCCCTCGCTGAACGCCGAGCCCTCCTGGATCGACACCGTGGCGAAGATGGTGCGGGGGGCGGCGCGCTCCGGCTGACCGTCGCGGCGGGGCCCATGCACCCGCCGCGACCGGTTCCCCGCCGGGCCGGGCCTCAGACCTCGAGCAGGATGCGCTCGGGCGTCTCGATGCAGTCCTTCACCCGCACCAGGAACTGCACGGCCTCCCGGCCGTCGACCAGGCGGTGGTCGTAGGACAGCGCCACGTACATCATGGGGCGGATGACGATCGCGTCGTCGACCACGACCGCCCGCTTCTGGATGGCGTGCAGGCCCAGGATGCCGCTCTGGGGTGGATTGAGAATGGGCGTCGACATCATCGAGCCGTAGATGCCGCCGTTCGAGATGGTGAACGTTCCCCCCTCGAGCTCCGGCATCTGCAGCTTGTTTTCCTTCGCGCGCACCGCCAGGCCGGCGATGGTCTTCTCCAGATCGGCGAACGACATCCGGTCGGCCTCGCGCACCACCGGCACCACCAGGCCCTTGCCGCCACCCACCGCCACGCCGATGTCGTAGTGGTCCTTGTAGACGATGTCGGTGCCACGGATCTCGGCGTTCACGGCGGGGAAGCTACGCAGGGACTCGATGGCCGCCTTCACGAAGAAGGACATGAACCCCAGCTTCACCCCGTGCTGCTTGGTGAAGCGCTCCTGATACTTCTCGCGCAGGGCCAGGACGTTCGACATGTCGATCTCGTTGAACGTCGTCAGCATCGCGGCGGTGTTCTTCGCCTCCACCAGCCGGCGCGCGATGGTCTTGCGCAGCGGGGTCATGGGGACGATGCGCTCCTGACCCTCGTCGGCCGAGGGCGGTAGCGTCGGTCGTGTCACCACCGTGTCGGGCGCCTTCCGCTCGTCCAGGGCGCGCACCACGTCCTGCGTCTGGATGCGGCCGCCCCGCCCTGAGCCCCTCACGTCCTCCACCCCCAGGCCCGTCTCGGCCATCATGCGCCGCGCCGCCGGACCACCGCGGACGCCGCTGGTGTCGACGGCGGCCGCCGCCGACGCCGGCGAGGCGGGAGCGGTGCTCTCCACGGCCGCCGCGGGCGACTTCGGCTTCTCGCCGTTGGTGGGCTTGGCCTTGGCCTTATCAGCTTTGCCGTCGGGCTTGGCGGCGTCGTCGATCTCGGCCAGCACCTCGCCGATGGTGACGGTGTCGCCTTGCTTGCGCAGAATCTTCTTCAGCACGCCCGCGCCGGGCGAGGGGACCTCGAGCGTCGCCTTCTCGCTCTCGATCTCGACCAGCGGCTCGTCGATGGCGACGAAGTCGCCCTCGGCCTTCTTCCACAACCCGACGGTGGCTTCCTGGATCGACTCGCCGATGCCAGGGACCTTCAGTTCCAGAGACATTTGGTCACCTTTCTATTCGCCTTGCCCGAACGCGTCCGTGATCAGCTTGGCCTGCTCCATCTTGTGGCGCTTCTCGGAGCCGGCGGCGGGGCTGGCCGACAGAGGGCGGCTGACGCAGGTCCAGGGGAACTTGCCCAGCAGCAGTCCGGGCAGCTCCCGATTCATGTAAGGCCACGCGCCCATGTTCTTGGGTTCTTCCTGAACCCAGATCAGGCGGGTGCCCTGCCGGTAGGCGCCCAGCGCGCTCATCAGCTCTTCCTTGCGGAAGGGATACAGCTGCTCGATGCGCATGATGGCGATGTCATCGCGCTTCTGCTCCTGACGGGCCGCCACCAGGTCGTAGTAGACCTTGCCGGTGCACAGCAGGACCCGCCCCACCCTGGCGGGATCGGGCTTGGTGGGATCGGGGATCACGTACTGGAACTGCCCGTCGGTGAACTCCTCGATGGTCGACACGGCCTGCGGGTGCCGCAGCAGGCTCTTGGGCGACATGATGATCAACGGCTTGCGATAGGGGCGCAGCACCTGCCGCCGCAGGACGTGGAACAGCTGCGCCGGCGTGGTCAGGTTGCAGACCTGGATGTTGTCGTTGACGCTCATGTTCAGGAAGCGCTCGAGGCGCCCGCTGGAGTGCTCGGGCCCCTGCCCTTCCATGCCGTGCGGCAGCAGCATCACCAGGCCGCTGACCCGGTTCCACTTCGCCTCGGACGAGACGATGAACTGATCGATGATCACCTGCGCGCCGTTCACGAAGTCGCCGAACTGCGCCTCCCAGATGGTCAGGCCGCCCGGCATGTCCAGGCTGTAGCCGTAGTCGAAGCCCAGCACGCCCGCCTCGGACAGGGGGCTGTCGCGGATCTCGAAGGCCCCCTGCGAGCCGCCCACGAAGTCGCCGACGTGCGACAGCGGCGTGTAGCGGCTGGCGTTCTCGTAGTCGACCAGCACGGCGTGCCGGTGGCTGAACGTGCCGCGGCGCGCGTCCTGTCCGGAGATGCGGACCCGGGTGCCCTGCGCCAGCAGCGAGCCGAAGGCCAGCGCCTCGCCCATGCCCCAGTTGATGGGCTTCTCGCCGGCGGCCATGGCGGCGCGGTCCTTCAGCACCGTCAGCTTGGGGTGGACGGTGAACCCCTCGGGCACCGTCACCAGCCCCTTCGAGACGTTCTGGAACATCTGCTTCGAGATGTTCGTGGGCACCAGCGGCACCGAGGCGTCCGCCCCGCCCTTCATGCGCGCCCAGGCCCCGACGTACTGCACCGGCTCCGAGGACTTGCTGAGGTTGTTGGCCGTCTCCAGCTCGGCGTCGAGCACGTGCCGCCGCGCCGCCGCCATCTCGTCGGCGTCCTTCTCGGTCAGCTCGGTCCCCTCGCTGAAGGCGCGCCCGCGGTACGCGGTGAGAAAAGCCGAGTGCACCGAGCCCTTCTTCTTGATCACCCGGTACATCGTGGGCTGGGTGAACTCGGGCTCGTCGCCCTCGTTGTGGCCCCACTTGCGATAGCACCACACCTCGATCAGCACGTCCCGGTGGAAGCGCTGGCGGAAGTCCACCGCCATGTCCACCACGTGCGCGATGGCCTCGGGATCCTCGCCGTTGACGTGGAAGATGGGGATCTGCAGCATGCGCGCCACGTCCGTCGCGTACGTCGTCGAGTAGCCGTTCTCGGGCGCGGTGGTGAACCCGATCTGGTTGTTGATGACGACGTGCACGGTGCCGCCCACGCGGTAGCCGGTCAGCTCGGACATGTTCAGCGACTCCGCCACCACGCCCTGGCCGGCGAAGGCGGCGTCGCCATGGATCAGGATGGGCAGGGCCCGCTCGCGCACGGTGTCGCCGATGCGGTCCTGCTTGGCGCGCACGCGGCCCTGCACCACCGTGTTCACGAACTCGAGGTGGCTGGGGTTGAAGGCCAGCGACAGGTGCACCCGCGCGCTGGTGCCGTTCGCGCCGTACACGCGATCGACCGAGTAACCCAGGTGGTACTTCACGTCGCCGCTGCTGGAGGCGGCGCTGCTGGCCGTGCCCATGTCCATGAACTCGGCGAAGATCTGGGCCGCCGGCTTCTCCATGACGTTCGCCAGCACGTTCAGCCGGCCCCGGTGGGCCATGCCGATGACGATCTCCGTCACGCCCTGGCGGGCGGCGCGCTCGACCAGGCGATCCAGCAGCGGGATGACGCTCTCGCCGCCCTCCAGCGAGAAGCGCTTCTTGCCCACGAACTTCGTGTGCAGGAACTGCTCGAACACCTCGGCGTCGACCACCTTCTCCAGCAGGCGACGCCGCTCGGCGTAGCTGAGGTCCAGCCGGTTGCGCGTCCCCTCCATCCGCTGCAGCAGCCAGGTGCGCAGCTCGGTGTCGTGCAGGTGCGCCAGCTCGACGCCGATGTGGCGGCAATACGTCTCGCGCAGCAGCGCGATCAGATCGGCGAGGGTGGTGCGATCGGGGCCGGCCACGTTCTCCGAGCTGAACACGTTGCCGAGATCCGCCTCGCTGAGGCCGTACGCCTCGAGATCCAGGCTGGCGCCGGCGTTTCGCTTCACCATGCCCAGGGGATCGAGATCGGCGCTGAGATGTCCCATCTCGCGATAACCCTCGATCAGGCGCTGCACGCGCTCGGCGCTGACCGACGAGGTCTTGCGAATCAGCGGGGCCGCCGCCGCCAGCAGCGCGGCCACCGCGTTACCGCTGCCGTTGCTGTCGCCGTTGGCGGTCGTGTGGCCGTTGCTGGCGTGCGGGGTGGGCGGCGCCGCGCTGACCTTGACGGTCGCGGGGGCCGTCTGGGCGCGGTGCCCGTTGGTCCGGCGCGCGAAGATGCTGCGCGAGAACGACTGGGGCGGCGGCGCGGCGCCGGCAGCGCCGTCGCCCGCCAGGCTCTCGAAGTAGGCGCGCCAGGCGGGATCCACCGAGCCGGGATCCTGGGAGAACTGGTAGTAGAGGTCCTCGACGAACGCCAGGTTGGCCGGGTTGACCATCGAATCGAAATCGACCGGGGTTTGACTCATTGTTTTCGTACCACGCTGAGGGGCACAGTGTAGCGCGCCGACGGCGGACGTGGGAGAGCCCGACCAGCGGATCGGAAAGGCCCCGCCGCGGTCGTGCCGCGGCCCCATCGCAGCGCGAAGCGACGTTTACTTCAGTTGCCGCGACAGCGCCAGCGAAGGCGCGTCAGTTACTTGACCAGCTTCAGCGGGGCGCGGCCGGTGGGTCCGGGCCGGCCGGCGTCGCCGCCTGCGGGGCGGGCCTTCTCGACGGACTTCTGGCAGGCCAGGGCGCGATCGGCCGCGGCGATCAGCTGCGCCGGCTCGTGGCCATCGTCGGGCCAGGAGGCCGCCCCCACGCTGACGCTGAGGGGCAGATCCCGGCGCGCCCCCACCCGCATGACGGCGGCGCGCACGCGCGCGATCACCGGGCGGGCGGCCGCCCCGTCGGTCTCGGGCAGCAGAATCATGAACTCGTCGCCGCCCGTGCGGCAGCACACGTCGGGGGCGCGCAGCGTGCCGCGCAGGACGCAGGCCGTCTCGCGCAGGGCCAGGTCCCCCATGGCGCGGCCGAAGCGCTGGTTGACGCCCCGCAGATCGTTCATGTCGACGATCAGCAGGGAGCCCGGCTGACCGCGCCGCCTGCGTGACCGGGCCAGCTCCTCGGTCAGGCGGTCGGCCCACGAGCGGCGGTTCGGCAGTCCGGTCAGCGCGTCACGTTCGGCCAGGCCCTGCAGGCGTCGCAGCTCGCGGAGCTCACGGGTCAACCGCAGGTTCTCCTCCAGCAAGCGGCGCAGCATCAGCCGGCCGCCAGAGGGACCGCCAGCCCGTGAAGGATGACGCGCGGATGCGGGCAAGGTGGCAGAGCGACGGACCATGGACGCGGATTGAGCCTCGGATCGCTTTCGGCTCGCCGCGGGCAATCGATAAGGTCCAGACCCGAAAAAGTGGACGCGCCCCGCCTCAAATGAAACGCGCCGGTCGGGACTGCGGTCCCGCCGGCGCGTCAGGTTTCCGTCACGCGGACGGAGGAGCGTAAGCCTGGCTCAGGCCACCGCGTCCTTCGCGGCCTTGATGGGACGCGCGCGGACGATCTTGCGGGCGGGCTTCGCCTTGAAAGTCGTGGGTTCGCCGGTGAACGGGTTGATCCCCTTGCGGGCCTTGGTGGCGGCCTTCTTGATCACCACGAACTTCGCGAAGCCGGGGACCAGGAACACGCCGGTCTTCTTCAGCTCCTTGTACCCGACCGTCGCCAGCGACTCGAGAACACCCTTCACGTCCTTGCGGGTCAGCTTGTCGGAGTGCTCGTCAGCGAGTTTCGAGATGAGCTCGGACTTGGACATCACCTTGGCCATCAGATCTCCTTTTTCCGGCGGAAAGCCGGGGTGGCGGTTCTAGTGGCGACAGACTGTACGAGACAATCAGCGACGAGGGAAGAATAAAAATGTGCATTTCTCCGAGAAAAACGCCGGATCGCGCGAGAATGGTGGTTAATGTCCCGCGGCGGATCGGCGCTCAGGGCGCGCCGGCCCCGTCGGAGGGAGCGTCCGCCACTGGCGCGGCGCCGACCGCCGGCTTGCCGGGTCGCATGGCGCGCGCGGTCGTGCGGCGCGATGCGGCCACCGGCGCCGCGTGCGCGGTCACCGTCGGTGCGGGTGCGTGATACCCGGCGAAACGCGGCGCCTCCGCCTGGGGAACCAGATGGACCGACAGCGTGTTGTCGCGATCGGTGAAGGCGCGCGTGTGCAACGTCAGGTATCCGGGGGCCCGCACCACCAGATCGAGGGGGCCGCTGCCCCGCGGGCGACGGATGTCGAGCGGGCCGACACCGAAGTCCTTCGCGCCCCAGATGACGTGCCCGCGCTGCGGTGGCTCGACCAGCACGTGGATCGTCACCAGGTCGACAGGCGCCGCCGGCTGCGGCGCCCGAACGGACGCCGGCTGGCGCGACATGGTCCCGAGCTGCTTCGCCGTCCCATCGGCGACAAGGCCTTGTGGCGCGCCGCCCGCGCCGGTGAGCAGGCCGGCCGGCTGAGTCACCGGCCGCGCACCGGCAACTGGCGGGCCCTCCACCGCGGCGCCCTCGTGACGGGGGATCGGCGAGGGGCACGCCAGCGACGAGCACGCCAGCGCGAGGACCAGCCGGGCGAGCGACAGGCGGCAACGCGCCCTATCGCGCACCCGGCGGCCCCTCGCGCCACAGCGGACGCTCACGGCTCCGCCCCGGCCGCCTTGCTGTCGGGGGTATCGGCGGGGACCGGTGGCTTTGCCGCTGCGTAGTGCATGCCCGGCTTGGGCAGGTAGCCCGCCACGGGCGCCTGTTGCTTGCCACGGATGCGCCCCTCCAGCGTCTCCACGGGGATGGGCGGCTCCAGCTCGTAATAGAAGCCGCGGCTGGGCAAGCGCATGTCGAAGAGGTCGCCCTTCCACCAGAAGGTCCGCCGGTAGTCCAGGGCCAGCGGCCCGAGCACACGGTGACGGTGGTGCGCCAGCACGAAGCTGAACACACGCACGGCCAGGTTGTTGTACAGGCGGTGGCAGCCGTGCGAGAAGCGGCCCCGCAGCGACAGGTAGTCGCCCGAACCGTGCGTGCGGATGCCGTTGTCCGAGAAGGTGGGACCGTTCGGCCCCTTTCGCATGGTCTCGTGAATGGCCGCCACCAGGCCATAGGCGGACAGATAGCCCGGCCCCGTCTCGTCGTAGTTCGTGGCGTTCACGAAGGCGCCGTTCACGTGCTTCTCCTTCACCATCGACCCCAGCGGCGAGGAGGGCGGCGGGATCCAGACCGGCGAGACCACCAGATGCCGCCACACGCGGGGGCCCACGTCGGATGACTTGTAGGCGTAGTACTCCTGCCCATCCGAGGCGACCTCGGCGCGCCAGCCGCCGATGGTGGTGCGCCAGCGACACAGGGGGACGCGTTCGTTCCGCCACTTCACGAACAGCGTGAACACCGGGAAGCGCTCGCGCGGCTGGGGTTGCCGGTTCCCTTTCGCGTCGAAGGGAAAGTCGTACCAGATGTCGCCCCGATCGATCTCGGCCGAAAGCTCCATCGGCTTGTTGCTGGTGTAGTACTCGGGCCGCTCGGGGAAACGCACGGGCACGCGCAGGTCCTGAAAATCGGTCTCTGGTCGGGCCTGGAAGAAGCGCAGCGCGTCCTCGGGCGTGTCGAGATCCAGCGCCTGCAGCAGCCGCGTGGTGGCCTCGCCCACCAGGTCGGGGACCGGATGACGCTGCCCGTCGCTGTCCAGATAGGTCGCCGGCCCGCCGTCGGCGCCGGTGGCCGAGCCGTCCTCGATGATGGCGCCGGCGTGCGCGGCGCGTTCGGTCAGCACGCGCCGCAACGCCGCGAAGTCCAGCGCCAGCGGCTCCTTCGCCATCGCTTCGAGCGTGGCCCGGTTCAGATCGCCTTGGGCCATCACGGCGTGCTTCATCTGAAAGTCCAGCACGGCCGCCCGCAACGCCGTGTCGTAACGGCCCGCCTTGTGCCGGGCCGGTTCCATCAGGCCCTCGCAGGCGATGCGCTTCTCGACCTCGGTGAACGCGGTCTGCTCTTGCTGGGCGCGCAGATGCGCCTTCACGTCATTTGCCAGCCTGGGATCGCTGTCGGCCAGCGCCAGCAGGTCGGCGACACCGGCCTTGGCGCGCGCCTCGTCGAGGCGGCGGGCGCGGGCCACGTTGCGCGCCTGCTCCTTGCGCTCCGTGGTCGCGCCGAACGTGGTGATCTCGTCCACCGCCAGCAGCTTCGTCCGGTCGACGGCGCTGCAGTTGCGGCTGGCGTCCTCCAGAAAGCGCGCCCGCAACACGGAGAGTGACGGCGGAATGCCGAGCAGCTCGAGATAATTCCGCTCGCCCGGGGACAGGGGCTGACCGTCGCCGTCGGTCTTGTCGTTGCTGAGCCCGACGAACACGGCGCGGTAGCGGTTGGCCAGGGTGGTGCCGTCGGCCGCCTTTCCGTCGGCCAGGATGGCGGGCGCCCAGCCGTCCGAAAGATCCACCAGGGTGAGGCCCGCTGCCCGGGCGGCGTCCGCGTCGACCAGCCGGGGCTGCCCGTCCACCACTTGCCAGGCGCGACGCTCCGCGGGCAGGTCGGCGGGGGCAGCCGGCAGCGCGTCGGGGTTGGTCCGCGGGGGGCGGCGCACCAGGACCGGCGCCGCGCCGCCGGCGCCGGCCAGCGACACCACCGGCGGCACCGGCCTGGGGCCGGGCGCGCCGCCGGAGGGACGACGGCCGCATCCCCCCACCGTCGTCATCAAAACGACGACGAGCAGGCTACGGAGGCGATGGTCAATCATGCTCGGAAGTTCCCACGCTAGTATGGCCAACCCCGCGTGGGGCGACAAAAATCCGGCCGGACGGGCTTTCGGTCGTGCGAACTGGGCGTACACTCTTGCCCCATGAAGCGCTTACTGGTCATCGCCAGATTGGCGACGCTCGCAGCCATTATTTCCTTTGGATTCAGCGGCACCGCGCACGCTACCGAGGTCGGTTACGGAAAGAACTTCGGCCTGGGTTTCGAGGTCGGGGATCCGACCGGCATCGTTGGAAAATACTGGGTCAGCAAGACCAACGCCCTGGACTTCGGCATGGGGTTCTGGGGCTACGCCTGGGGCTACTGCAACAACGATCACCCCTGTAACGCGGGCATTCAGAACTACAGCTTCCACATGGATTATCTGTGGCAGTCGAATCTGGTGAAGAGCACGGTTCAGCTGGACTGGCACATCGGGGCGGGGGCGCGGGCCATCGTGTGGAACGGGGGCGGCGGCGGGGACTTCGCGCTGGGCGGGCGCATGCCGGTGGGTCTGGATTTGATGTTCACGAATCCGAACTTCATCGAGATCTTCTTCGAGATCGCGCCTGCCATCTACGTTCCGTTCGGGTTCAACATCGAAGCCGGGCTGGGCGTCCGCTTCTACTTCTAGCGTTCGCTGCGGCGGACCGGATCGGATCGGCGGCGACCGGGGGCTCGATCACTTCGGTCGCGGGGGCGCGGCGGGTGGGGTCACCCCACCGTGCTCAAACACCGCATCGCGCGATTCTGCGGTGTAGGGCTCGGCAAACGTTAGGTCGCGCTCGCGAACTGCGCGCGGTGGGGTGACCCCACCCACCGCGCCGCTCGGCTTCCTGCGTTCGCTCGCTGAACACCGGTCTACGGGCAACAAATCGCGTCCGGGAGGTGAGTGGGCGGATGCTGCCGGCAACGGATCGCTGTTCGAAGAAGAGGCGCGCGGCCCGGGGGCGCCGAGCTTCACGCGGCCGCAGATCGAAGACCGTTTGAGGGGCAGTTGCACGGCGACGGGTCGCCGACGCAGATCGAGGAGCGCGTGAAGGCGCGGCGAGTGGTGGCGTGGCGACGGATCGGCGGGCGGGGGCGATCAGGATTGGTCGACGATGTTGGCGTCGCCGATTTCTAGTTCGCCGGTGCTGTCGCTGGCGGGGGTCTCGTCGCCGGTGATCCCGGAGGGGATGCCGGAGACTTCTTGCGGGACCTCGGAGGCGACGGCGGACTGTGCATTCGCACGACGGGTCTTCCAGCGCGCGAGGGCCTTCTCCAATTCCTCGTAGGCGATCATGCGGCGAAAAGCCTACTACAACAGCCTGGGCGGCGACACGGGCGGCGTGGTGATGCCCGAAAAGGCTTCAGGTGCCGGCCCGGGTGGTGCGCCGATCACGCCGGCGATCGGCGGGGGACGCGCTTCGGCGCCTTGCCGCTGAACGCCAGGAAGTAGCTGACGCTCAGTTTCCGGCAGCGCCGGTGCCGGGCGTGGCCTGCGGTGGCTTCGCCCCGGTGCCCACCCCTTCCGGCACCACGCCGATCTGCTGCAAGAAGCCCAGGCGGTCGGTCTCGATGGTGGAGGAGACGATCTTGCCGTCGCGGACCCGGAAGATGCCGAGGCCGGTGTTGGTGACCGGGCGGCCGGTGGGCGCGTAGCCTCGGAAGGGGGCCTGGTGGGTGCCGGTCCAGTGCCAGCGCACGGCCACGTCGTCGCCCTCGGCCAGCACCTCGTCGAGCGCGTAGTGAAGGTCGGGGAAGGCGGCGCGGAGGCCGGCGGCGACCAGGCGAAGGGCGGCGGGGCCGCGCTGGTTGCCTTGGGGCCCGGCGTACTCGGGCGCCACCAGCTCGTCGTAGGGGCGGGGGTCGTCGTGGTTGAAGGCCTCGAAGAGCTTGCGGACGGTGGCGGTGTTCGGTTGGCGGCGGTCGGTGCTCATGGTCTTGCTCCTGTTCGGGCGCGAGGGTGGTTCGATGTTGGGGTGCGGCTGGGCGACCGCGGCGGGGGAAGCGAGCATCAGGCTCGCCACCAGGCCCGCCGCCGGTCCAACGACGCGGCTTCGGATGACGCTGGTTCGATGTCTCATGCGGCGAAGCTAGTTCGCGCCATCATTTCTCACCAGTGATGGTTGGTGACGAGTAAGCTCACGGTTTGTGAGCTTGTCCTCCCTCGATCTCAACCTGCTGCTGGTTCTGGACACCGTGCTCGTGGAGCGCAGCGTGGCGCGGGCTGCCCGCCGCTTGCACGTGACGCCGCCGGCGATCAGCAACGCGCTGGCCCGCTTGCGCGGCGTGCTGGGCGACCCGCTGGTGGTTCGCAGCGGGCGGGGCGTCGTCCCCACGCCGCGGACGAAGGCGCTGGCGCCCGGCCTGGCGCACGCTCTGCGCGCGCTGGAGGCGGCGCTTCAGGGCGACGCATTCGATCCCTCCACCACCGATCGCGAGCTGACCCTGGCCATCGCCGACGCGGGCCAGGTGGTGAAGCTGCCCGCCATCGTGGCGGCCATGAGCAGCCGGATGCCGCGGGCCCGCCTGCGCATCGCCAGCGTGGACCGGCTGCTCTCCTCGGGCGGGCTGGCGCAGAGCGAAGTGGACGTGCTGATCGGTGTCGGCGAACACGGTCCCGGGATCCGCGTGCTGCCGCTGTACGACGAAACCATCGTGCTGGTCGCGCGCGCCGACCACCCCGGGATCCGGCGGCGCCTGTCGGTGGCGAGCCTGGCAGCGCTTCGCCATGTGGAGGTTCAGGTGGCGCCGGGCAAAGGGAGCCGGGCGGTGGCAGAGGCCTACGGCACGCTGGGCATCGAGCGAGACATCGCCCTGGTGGTGCCGACGTTCGCGGCGGCGGCGGCCGTGGCGGCCGGCAGCGACCTGGTGGCGTCGCTCCCGGCGACGGTCCTCGAAGCGCTGGGGCCGGGGCTAGGCCTACGACGCCTCCCCACGCCGTTGCCCCCCATCCGCACCACCATCCGCCTGCTCTGGCACGACCGCACCGACGCCGACCCCGTCTGCGCCGCCTTCCGCGCCATTTTGGTCGACGCCGTCACCCACAGCCCGCTCCGGCCCCGCCGCGCGCACGCCGCACCGACGGCGAAATGATCGAAGGCCGACGTCCGCGCATCGATCTGGTCCCACCCTCCTCTGGTCATCTGCCACGCCAGAGGGCGCAACCGCGCCCGGGTCAAGCAACGGGAGGCTCGGCTTCGCCGAGCCGGCCCGCTACCTGGATGGGGGGTCCGGTAGGGGGGCTTTGCCCCCCTGCCCTCAGCAACGGGAGGCTCGGCTTCGCCGAGCCGGCCCGCTACCTAGATGGGGGGTCTCGTAGGGGGACGAAGTCCCCCCTACGCTCTGTGGGGGGTCTGGTAGGGGGGCTTGCCCCCCTGCCCTCAGTGAACCAGCTTCTTGTACTTGATGCGGTGGGGCTGGTCGGCGGCGGCGCCCAGGCGGCGTTTGCGGTCGGCCTCGTAGTCCTGGTAGTTGCCCTCGAACCAGACGGCCTGGCTCTCGCCTTCGAAGGCCAGGATGTGGGTGGCGATGCGGTCCAGGAACCAGCGGTCGTGGCTGATGACCACCACGCAGCCCGCGAACTGCAGCACGGCGTCCTCGAGCGCGCGCAGGGTGTCCACGTCCAGATCGTTCGTCGGCTCGTCGAGCAACAGCACGTTGCCGCCCGACCGCAGCACCTTCGCCAGGTGAACGCGATTGCGCTCGCCGCCCGACAGGTCCTTCACGCGCTTCTGCTGATCGGTGCCCCGGAAGTTGAAGCCCGAGACGTAGGCGCGGGCCGGGATCTTGCGCTTGCCAATCTCCAGGAACTCGGCGCCCTGCGCGATCTCGTCGAAGACGGTCTTGTCCCCCTCCAGCGCGTCACGGCTCTGGTCGACGTAGGCGAACTTGACCGTGTCGCCCACACGCAGCGTGCCCTTGTCGGGCTTTTCCTGCCCCACCAGCATGCGGAACATGGTGGTCTTGCCGGCGCCGTTCGGACCGATGACGCCCACGATGCCACCGCGCGGAAGATTGAACGACAGGTTCTCGATCAGCAGGCGGTCGCCGAACGACTTGGTCAGCCCTTCCGCCTTCACCACCAGCTCACCCAGCCGCGGCCCGGGCGGGATGCTGATCTCGACGGTGTCCTCGCGCTTCTGGGTCTCCTCGGCCAGCATCTGCTCGTACGCCGCCAGACGGGCCTTGCTCTTGGCCTGCCGCGCCCGCGGCGAGGCCTGCACCCACTCCAGCTCACGGGCCAGCGTGCGCTGCCGCGCCGACTCGGCCTTCTCCTCGCTCTCCAGCCGCTTGCGCTTCTGCTCCAGCCAGGACGAGTAGTTGCCCTCCCAGGGGATGCCGGCGCCGCGATCCAGCTCGAGGATCCAGCCCGCCACGTTGTCCAGGAAGTACCGGTCGTGGGTGACCGCCACGATGGTGCCCGGGTACTCGTGCAGGTGGTGCTCCAGCCAGGCCACGCTCTCGGCGTCCAGGTGGTTGGTGGGCTCGTCCAGCAGCAGCAGGTCGGGCCGCTCCAGCAGCACCTTGCACAGCGCCACCCGCCGCTTCTCGCCACCCGACAGCTTGGTGACGTCGGCGTCGGGGGGCGGCAACCGCAGGGCGTCCATGGCGATCTCCAGGGTGCGGTCCAGATCCCAGCCGTTCGCGGCCTCGATGGCGTCCTGCAGCTTGCCCTGCTCCTCCAGCAGCTTCTCCATCGCGTCGGGATTCAGATCGGGATCGCCCAGCTTCGCGTTCACCTCGTCGAAGCGGGTCAGCAGCTTCTTCGTGCCGGCCACCGCCTCCTCGACGTTCTGAAGCACGGTCTTCTTGGGGTCGAGCCCCGGCTCCTGCTGCAGGAAGCCGATGCGGATGCCGTCGGCGGGCTTGGCGTCGCCGAAGAAGTCCTTGTCGATGCCGGCCATGATGCGCAACAGGGTCGACTTGCCGGCGCCGTTGCTGCCCAGGACGCCGATCTTGGCCCCCGGATAGAACGACAGATAGATCCCCTTCAGGACCTCCTTGTTCGGCGGGTGGACGCGCCGGAGGTTCTGCATGGTGAAGATGTACTGATGGGCCATGGTGCCGCGAGCTTAGCAAAGCATCGAGCGGGCGTGAGCCGATGACGATCGCGCGCGATCACGACCGACGCCTGCGGGGACGCTGCGCCGGAAGCGCCGCAGGCGCTGCAAGCGCGCAAGTCCGCTCCCGGCGCGATGGCAGTGGTTGGCGACGGCGGGCGCCTCCGTTGACAGAGCCCGGCGCGCTGACTCATTCTCGCGCCACATGCATCGCCGCCGACCCGTGCTCCGGTATCGGTTCGCCACGCCGCTTGCGTGGTTCGTGCTCCTGCTGGGCGCCGCGCCGAGCGCCGGGTGCGGCAAGTCTGACGCAGCCGCCGACGGGGGCCCGGACGCCGGCGCCGATCACGTCGCCGTCGAGGTGGGGCCCGTGCACAGCTCGTGTCCCACCACCCTGCCGGGGCCCGCGCTGGTGCGGGTGAGCTGGAGCGAAGGCGTCGCCTTCTGCATCGACAGCACCGAGGTCACGAACGCGCAGTACCAGGACTTCCTGACGGCGGCGGCGACCAAGCCGCCCACCCAGTCGCAGGCGTGCCAGTGGAATGTCTCGCTGGCGCCGGAGACGACCACCGCCGGCTGTCCTGCGTTCGATCCCGTGGGACGGGCCAACTTCCCGGTGGTCTGCGTGAACTGGTGCGACGCCGACGCCTACTGCCGCTCGGTGGGCAAGTACCTCTGCCGGGCGGGCAGCCTGGACGGTAACGACGCCGGTCCCGTGAAGAATCCTCTGGCGCCGGGTGGCAGCCAGTGGGTGATCGCCTGCTCCAGCGACGGCGCCCAGAGCTACCCCTACGGCGCGACCGGCTTGCCCGGCGCCTGCGTCGACAAGAAGTACGTCAGCTCGACGCCGGGCGTGCAGCCGGTGATGTCGGCGACCATGTGCCAGGTGGGCACCAGCGGCATCTACGACATGTCGGGCAACGCATCGGAGTGGCAAGACGACTGCGTGGCCAGCACGACGGCGCCGGCAACAGGGGCCGACCAGGGAAAGAACGACGCGTGCGATGCCTACGGTGGCGCGGTCTCCTCCGACTACGCCGACACCAGCTGCACCGCGGCCGCGTCCGCCACCGACACGCTGGCGCACTTCACCCGCGGCCAGGTGGCGCCGGACAACGGCTTCCGCTGCTGCGCCGACGCCCAGTTCCTCTGAGCGGCCCAATTCTCGGCGACGCTCAGGGCGTGGCCAGGCGCTGGCGAAGCTCCTCGTTGTGCAGGTCGGCCGACTGTGAGGCCAGGGAGATGCCCGAGGCGCGCGCCAGCAGGTAAACGATCCCCGAGGTGATCAGCACGGTGATGGCCGTCCCCTGGTAAAAATCGTTCTCGACACGCGAGGCCCCGCTGGTGTGCTGGTTGTTGAGGTGCAGCAGCCACAGCAGCGAGCCGGCGGCCACGCCGCCGCTGATCCCGCTCAGCACGGCCAGGAAGCCGGCCCTGTCACCGTCGCGGCCCACGTACAGCGGCCCGGCGCCGGCGATCGGGCAGAGCGTCTCGAGGGTGATCGCCAGGGCCGGGCTCTTCTTCTCTCGGTCGTATTCCAGGCGAGCGGCCTGGCTGGGAACGGTGCTCTGCCGGGGCCCCAGGGTCGTGGTGGGCGTCATCTGCGCCCGGGCGGACGCGGCGGTCAGGGTTATCAGCAAGGCTACGGCAAGGGCGCGCATGCCCGGACGTTAGCACCCGGAGTGGTCCCCGGCCCGCCACCAGCCGCCCCGCCTGAAGAGCGACCACGCCGCGATCGCACCCCGCGATCAAAGGACCGCTACAGCGACAGGAACACCACGCCCGCGCACACCAGCGCCGCCCCCAGCAACACCGCTCGGGCCGGCCGCTCGCCCAGCGCCCCCCAGGCGTAGAGAACCGTGAACGCCGACGACAGCCCCGCGAATGGCGACACCACCGCCACCGGCGCATGCGACAGGCCCAGCGAGATCCAGACGAAGCCGATGGTCTCGAAGGCGCCGGCCGCCAGCACCAGCGGCCATACCCGCCGCGAGGGTGGCCGCACGTCCAGGCGCGCCACCGCCGCCACCGGTACCCACAGCACCAGGTCCACCAGCAGCACCGCCGACACCGCGCCCAGCCGGCCCAGCGCCGGCGCGAGACGATCGATGGCCGGGATCAGCACGCCGAAGCCCAGCGCGGTCAGCGCCGACATGGCCAGCGCCGATCGGGGGCGGCCTGCCACCGGCGCAGCCGTCCGGTCGCCGCCCGCCTCGTGCCGCGCGAACCGGGCGATGACCACCACGCCAGCCACCACGGCGCTCGCGCCCAGCAGCTGCGTGCGCCGCACCGTCTCGCCCAGGACCACCAGCGAGATCGCGGCGGCGATGACCGACCAGCTGGACATCACGGGCACCACCACCGACAGCCGTCCCCGCTCCACCGCGAAGAACATGCTGGTGTAGGCCACCACCGCGGCCAGCGCCGCCACGCCCAGCCAGCCCGTCAGGGCGCCCGAGACCAGCGACACGGTCCGCTGGTCCAGCCACAGGGCCACCGGCAGCAGCGCCAGCCCCCCCGAGGTCAGGGCCCACACCAGCGCGCGAAACGGTCCCAGCGCGCGCGACGCCCGCTGGATGAACACGTTGGCGCACGCCCAGCTCGCGCTGGCGAGCAGTCCCATCAAGATCCCGAAGGCCATGGCCCGCGGCAGGATAGCGCCTGGGCCCCCTCATGCGAGCAGCCGGATGACCCGTGGGGGTCACCCGGCTGCCGGAGCAAGCTATCGATCAGTCTTGCAGTCTTGTCCTGCAGTGCTGCCGTCCTGCCGTCCTGCCGTCCTGGCTAGTTCGCCAGCGACAAGGTCCACTTCTGGGAGTCCATGTAGTTGTAGTACCCGACCTGCACGGGGCCGTTGGCGACGGCGGCCCCGTTGTTCGGGACGGTGGCGGCGGAGGCGGTCGCCGCCGACGGGGCCATCTGGAAGTAACCGGTGCCGTCCGCCATCGACTTCAGCGCCCACTTCTGGGTGGCCGTGCTGGCGAACACGGTCTGCGTCAGCTGCGTCCCGTCGGCGGTCTTGCCGCCCGACAGGTCCAGGGCCAGGCCGCTGGCCACGTTCACCAGCTTGTACAGGCCGGGGGAGACCATCGTGACGATCCACTGCTGGCCGGTGTCGGTGGACGAGTAGGCGTTCTGCACGACGGCCGCGCCGGCCTGCGTGCTGTTGTTCGCCACGTCCAGGCACATGTTGCTGGTGCGGTTGCAGACCTTGTACTTGGTGACCGAGTCGAAGTTCCGGTAGACGGTGACCACGTGCTTGAAGTAGCCGACCATGCCCGTGGTGGGGCTGACGGCCGGGCAGTTCGTGAACCCGTCCTGGTTGGTGGCGCCGCCGGTGGCGGTGCAGCGGTACTGACAGAGCATGTTCTGGCCCAGCGGGTTCGAGTAGGGGCTACCGACCTGGTCGGCGCCCAGGCGGCCCGGGACCACGCCCAGCGCGTGGTCCTTGCCGTTGCAGAAGTACGCCTGGGGCGGGCTGGTGAAGATGTTGCCGAAGAAAGAGCCCTCCTGGTACGGGTAGCTGGTGCTGGTGCCCCAGCCCAGCGCGGAGGCGTCGCCGTCCAGCCACAGCGCGATGTGCTGGCCCGAGGTGTTCACGTGCGCCAGCACGCAGGCCGAGATGTACTCCTGGCAGGTCTGGTCGCAGGCGCCGGTCTCCCACTGCGGGGTCAGGCCGATCTGGCCGGTGAAGCTGTACGAGTTGCCAAGCTTGTCCTTCTTGGTGATGGTGTGCCCCGCCGGGAGCGCGCAGCGGACGATGTAGCTGAAGGTCATGCGACCAGCGGCCGTCGACATCTCGTCGGCGCCGGCATTGTAGCCGTCCGTCGAGGTCAGGCCGTTGAACGAGCTGAGGCCGTTCAGCGAGCTCAACCCATTGATCGAGTTGAGGCCGTTGATCGAGTTCAGCCCGTTGATCGAGTTCAGCCCGTTGATCGAGTTCAGCCCGTTGGTCGAACCGACCGCCGGCGCTTCGCTCTCGGTGCCGGTCGAAGGAAGATCGCCCTGCTGGCAACCCGCCGCCACGGGCAGCAAGGGAAGCAGGGAGAGTGCGGTCCAGCTCAGCATCCGTTTGGTCGTCTTCATGTTGGCCTCAGGCATCCACACTGCACAGGTCAGGCCAGCAGAATTTAGTATTCTATATTACTAATTTTGCGGCATTTGTTCGCTTTCCGTCCGGCGCCCGTTGCCTGGCGAACGACTGGTGTTGCCGGCGCGGCAACGAACGGCGGCCGGGGTCGCCGTGGTAAGAACGTCGCCCCTGATGTCACGCGAGCGTCCCCTGGTGATCGTCAACCCCAAGGCCGGGGGCGGATTCAGCGAGCGAAAGGCGGCCCGCCTGGTGGGGGCCGTGTCGGAGGGACTGGGAGAGGTGGACGTAGCGTTCACCGAAGCGCCCCGCCACGCCACGGCGCTGGCGCGCGCGGCTGCCCTGGAAGGCAGAGGGCTGGTCGTGGCGTTCGGAGGCGACGGAACGGTGTCGGAGGTGGCGGCCGGGTTGCTTGAGACGCGCCAGGCGAACGATCGTCCCGTCCCCACCGATCTGGCGCTGGTCCCGCGCGGGACAGGGGGAGACCTGCGGCGCACGCTGGAGCTGCCCCATGACATCGTCGAGGCCGCGCGCCACGCCCGGCAGCGCCCCGCCCGGACCATCGACGTGGGCCGCGCCACCTTCACCACCGCCGCGGGCACGCAGGAAACGCGGCCCTTCATCAACGTCGCGTCGTTTGGCTTCTCCAGCGCCGTCGCGGCACGGGCCAATGATTCGTCGAAGTCACTCGGGGCCAAGTTCGCCTTCCTGGGCGCCGTGGTGCGAACGCTGGCGTCCTACCAGAACAGCGAGGTGATGCTGGAGCTGGACGGTGGGGCGGCGTTGCGGCGCAAGGTGATGCTGGGCGCGCTGGGCAACGGCATGTACTTCGGCGGCGGCATGAAGATCTGTCCCGGCGCCAAGCTGGACGACGGGCGGCTGTCCTTCGTCACCGTGGGTGATTTCAGCCCCACGTACACGCTGGCCCACATCCACCGGCTGTTCGCCGGCACCCATCTCACCCTGCCCGACGTACACGAATCGGCCATCCAGCGGGTGCGCGTGACGCCGGTCGATCCCGCCGCGCGGATCCCGGTCGAGCTGGACGGCGAGACGCCGGGGTTCCTGCCCGCGGTCTTCGAAGTGATTCCGGCAGCGTTGCGCGTCCGGTTCTGAGCGCCAGGCGACCCCCGGGGCCCTGTCGCAGCCGTGCCTCCTAGCGACCGGGCGACCGCCACGCCCGCAGCCCGGGGGGGATTCTGCCTACCAGTCGGGGCGGGCGCGGCCGCGGCGCCCGGAGATAGAAAAATTCTTTAACAAATTGATCCCTCGCCGCGAACAAACGGGGATGTGGATCGTCCACGCGCCAAGCCGTTCGGACGGGACGCGCCCCCTGCGTGCCCTGGTCCCCCATGCCCGCGGTGATCGGCGCTTTCGTGACGGTCGACGCAGAGGAGCAGCGCCCATGAGATTCGCGTCCAAGAAGATCACGTCCGGGATCCTCCTCTCCGTGCTGGCCACGTGTGTGGCCGTCGCCGGCTGTGACTCTTCGCCCGGCTCCGGCCCCCCCACCGAATCCGGGGGCACCACCGGCTCGGGCGGGCGGGCGAGCTCCGGAGGCTCACCGGGTTCGGGCGGGGCGGTCGGCTCGGGCGGCCTCGTGGGCTCCGGTGGCAAGGTTGGTTCCGGAGGCTCGACGGCCACCGGTGGTTCCTCCGCGACGGGCGGCGCGGTTGCCACCGGTGGCTCCTCCGGAGCCGGCGAGCACGCGGGCTCGAGCGGCGCGGCCGGCATGACCGCGGCGGGTGGGCGAGGCCCCATGACGGGCTCGGGCGGCCGATCCGGAATGGCCGGACGTCCTGGCAACCCCGGCTCGGGCGGCGCCACCAGCGCCGGCGGAGCCAGCGGCTCGGGCGGGACCACCGGCGCCGGCGGCGGCAGCGACACCGTCGATTGCAACGCCGCCTTTCCCACAGGTGGCAACACCTATACCGGCACCAACATCAACGGCATGGCCGACGGTCTGAACTACGGCATCTGGACCAGCGGCAGCGGCGGCAGCATCACCGTCTTCCCCAGCGCGCACGCGTTCTCGGCCAGCTGGAACAACAGCCAGGACTTCCTGGCGCACGTGGGCCTCGACTTCAATTCCAGCAAGGCCTACACCGCGTACGGCACCATCCTGGCCCAGTACTCCGAGAAGAAGACAGGGTCGGGCGGCGGCTACTCGTACATCGGCATGTACGGCTGGATGCACAGCCCCTGCATCGAGTGGTACATCAACGAGGACTCATTCAATGGCCTGTCGGCCCGCGGCACCACCACCGCCGTCATCGACGGCGACACGTACTACCTGACGATGACCACCACCAGCGGGACCGGCGGCGCCAACGCCTGCGAGGCCGGCCATTCGGGCGGCTGGATGCAGATCATCAGCACCCGCAAGACCGCGCGCACCTGCGGCACGGTCACCGTCAGCGATCACTTCGCGGCCTGGGCGAAGCAGGGCTGGAGCCTGGGAACCCTGTCGTCGGTCCACATCAACGTCGAGGTGGGCGGCGGCAGCGGCAGCATCCAGTTCCCGGTCGCGAACGTCACCACCACCAGCAAGTGACGAGCCGCGCGCCGCGTGACAGCTAACGGGCGGACTGTGCCAGCTCGCCCCTCCGGGTCAGGCACCGGTTTCGTCGCGAGCCAGGCCGTGCACTAGCCGGCCGACGAGGCCAGCGCCTTGTGACCACCCAGGAAATTGTCCCGGATGTAGCGGACCGTGTCGTGCAGCGTCTCGGCGGCATCCCGGGGTGCCCAGCCCAGCTCCCGTGCCGCCTTGGCGCTCTCGAAGTACCAGTAGTGCGACGCCATGTCGACGGCGGCCGGATCGATCGGCGCCGTCCGGCCCAGCTGCTTGTACAGGGCGGCCTGGGCGTGCGCCGCCCACAACGTCACGTTCCCGCGCCCCTTCAGCAGCGGCGCGGGGACCTTGGTCAGCCGCTCCAGCCGGCCAAAGTACTCGCTGAACGTCCAGTTCACGGCGCCGAGCAGGTAACGCTCGCCCGGCGTACCGCGTTCCATGGCCGTCAGGAAAGCTTCGGCGACGTCGCGCACGTCCACGAAGTTCAGCCCGCCCGGCGGGGTCATGGCGATCTCGCGCCCCAGGAACTGCAGCACGGTGCGGGTCGAGCTGAGGCGGTCGTCGCCGGGCCCCAGCAACAGGCTGGGGTTCAGCATCACCAGCTCCACCTTGTCACGGCAAGCCCGGCGCGCCGCCTCTTCCTGATACAGCTTGCTCGCGTAGTATGGCCAGCGCGCGATCAGCTCCACGGGCGGGGGCGAGCTCTCGTCCAGACCCGCGTCGGGCCGCTTCGACACCGCGATGGTCCCGCTGGTCGACGACATCACCATGCGCCGCACGCCCACCTCGGCGGCGGCGCGACACAGGACGCGCGTGCCGTCGACGTGGATCTGGTACATCCGGTGCGCATCGGCCGGCTTCATCGAGACCTGGCCGGCCAGGTGATAGACGCGGTCCACGCCCACCAGCGCCCGCGCCACGTCCTCGGCCGAGGTGACGGAGCCGCGCACCACCTCGACACCAAGCGCCGTCAGCCAGGCGGGTGGCGCGCTGGACTGCATGGCGCGCACGGGGCCCGACCCCCGCGCCACCAGCGTGCGGATCAGATGCCCACCCAGGAAACCGGTGGCGCCCGTGACCAGGATCGAAGCGCCGGCAGATTCGCCGGAACGAGGAGGTACCGATTGCAGCGTCATCATCTCACCGAGCTGAGCTTGAGTTTGCGCACGCCGACGGGTCGCTGCTCGGCGCCGGGTGCCAGGCGCTGCCCGTCCCAGCCGGCGCGGGCCCCCTGGAGATCCAGGCGCACGGTGATCCCGTCGCGCAGGTCCTCGACGATCCGCTGCAACAGCGCCGCGATCAGGCGCCAGCCCTCCTGATGGGGCAGCCCGGCCGTCAGCGCGCGCAAGGACTCGATGTCCAGGAACGGTCCGAACGTCACCGCCAGCTCGCGCGCGCGCGGGATGGCCGCGCCCTTGGGCAGCGACTGGAACGTGCCGTTCACATGCGCCGGCAACAGGCCCACGCCCGAGCGCAGGGCCAGGTAGCCGATGCTGGGCAGGAAGTCGGCCATGGTTCCGTCCAGCGACCGCGTGCCCTCGGGGAACAGGACCATGCTGCGGCCCTGGCGCAGCACCTGCTCGGCCGCGTCCATCGACTTGCGGATCGAGCCCGAGCGCTCCATCGCCACCAGGTTCGTGAAGTTCTGGAAGTAGGCGCGCCGGTAGCGGTTGCGGAAGAAGTAGTCCGCCGCGGCCATGGAGGTGATGTCGCGGCCCGCCTCGCCCAGCGCCACCTTGATCAGGCCCATGTCCAGGTGGGAGGTGTGGTTCGACGCCACGATGAAGTTCGTGTGGCGCGGGATGTGGCTTTGTCCCTTCACGTCGGACGACAGCACGCGCTGGTAGAACAGCCGCTGGGCGATGCCCAGCCCCTGCTTGCCCACCTTCACCACCGCGCTGGGAATGTAGATGTCCTGGTCGTCGCGGGTGGTGTTAGGCGCCCGGCCGCGGCGCCCTTCGATCCCGGTCAGCGCGCTGGGGGCCGCGGCGCGGATCAGCCGCTGCAGCTCGCGCACGTCGCTGACCCCGGTGAAGTCGGTGGTCTCGGGGATGTTGATGCCGGCGGCCTCCAGCGCCGCGCCCAGCTCGGTGTACATCAGGCTGTCGAAGCCCAGCGCCTCGAGGCGGCTGCCCGGATGCAGGTCCGCGCGCGGCTTGCCGCTGACCTGGGCCACGATGTCCAGCAGCCAGCCGATCCCGGCGTCGGCGCCGGTGGTGGCGGCCTCGCCGGTCCCCTCCGTCTTCTTCAGCCGCACCAACTCGGCCACGATGTCGCGCCTCTTCACGCTGCGCTTGGCGGTCTTGGGCAGCTCGCCGTCCCAGAAGTGCGTGTGCTTGATGCGCTTCCAGAAGGGGAGGTCGGTCGAGACCTGCCGCAGGTGCTCGTCGATCTTCTTGTGCACGTCCACCGGCGACAGCGCCGGATCGTGATCGTACTTGGGGGCGATGGCGGCGGCGATGTGCTCGCCCGCGCCGTCCGGCACCCCCACCACCGATATCTCCTTGATGAAGGGCGACCCCCGGTACAGGTCCTCGATCTCGTCGGGGTAGACATTCTTGCCGTTCGTGTCGACGATGATGTCCTTCGAGCGTCCCACGATGTGCAGGTTGCCGTCCTCGTCGAAGCGCCCCAGGTCACCGGTGTGGAACCAGCCATCGCGGATGGCGGCCGCGGTGGCGGCCTCGTCCTCCCAGTAGCCGGCCATGACGTTGCGTCCGCGCGCGATGACCTCACCCACGCCGGTGGCGTCGGGCTCGTGAATCTTCACCTCGACGCCGGTCAGCGGCTGGCCCACGCTGCCGGGCAACGCCTTCTGCTTGGGTGACGTGACGGTCAGGACGGGCGCCGTCTCGGTCAGGCCGTAGCCCTCGAAGAAGTCGAAGCCCATGCCCACGAAGCTCTTCAGGACGTCCTGGGGCAGCGCCGAGCCGCCGCTGATCAGGTAGCGGATGCGCCCGCCGAAGCTCTCGTGCACGGGCAGGAAGAACAGCATCCCCAGATCCAGGCCGGTGCGTGAGCGCAGCTCGTAGTTCGCGCTCATCAGCCCCTTCATGGCCCCCTCCAGCAGCGGGGACTTCTCGCCGAACCGCTGCAGCACGCGCCGCCGCAGCAGGTCCCACAGCGCCGGCACGCCCACGATGGCGGTGACGTGACCCTTCTTCAGGGCGCCGGAGATGGCCTCGCCGTTCAGCTCGGCCAGGTAGGTGATCTGCGCGCCTCGCGCCAGCGGCACCAGCAGGCCGGTGGCGAACTCGAACGTGTGGTGCAGCGGCAGCACCGACAGCATGCCGTCGTTCACCCCGAACTCGAAGATCTTGGACAGCTCGGCCACCATGAAGGTGAAGTTCCGGTGGGTCAGCATCACGCCCTTGGGCTTGCCCGTGGTCCCGGACGTGAAGATCAAGGTCGCCATGGTGTCGGGGTTGACCTTCTTCAGCAGCGAGGCCGCCCGCTCGTTCTCCAGCGCCTCGTCGACGATGTCGAACGCCTCGGCCAGCGGCCAGATGCGCGTGGTCAGGTTGGCCTCGCGCAAGGCGCGGCCCAGGTTGGCGCGCTTCTCGTGCAGGTCATCGCCGATCAGGATCCCGGTGGCGCCCGCGGCGCGGGCCACGTTCACCACCTCGGCCACCGACGAGTCGTTGGCCACCGGCACCGCGGTGGCCCCCAGCTTCAGGATGCCGAAGTAGGCCATGCTCCACTCGGGCGCGTTCTTGGCGAACAGGATGACCCGCTCGCCGGCGGTCACCCCCTGCCCCACCAGAAAGGCGCCCACCCGCGTGGCCAGCTCCTGCACATCGGCGTAGCTGTAGACCTCCTCGCGCTTGCCGCGCTCCATGCGCAGGGCGGTGCGGGTGGCGTGCAGCTTGGTGGTGGTGTCGAACAGCTCCAGCAGATCGTGATACCCGTAGACCTGCTTGGGCTTCGGCGCGTAGGTCGAGTCCAGCTCGGGCAGCACCCACTTCTGCAGGCCCGGGAAGTGGATGTTCATCCAGTAGTCGTACCAGTCGAGGTCTTCCGGGCCCCAGTGCAGCAGCTTCTTGTCCGCCTCGGGCATGCGGTCGCGCAGGGCGCGGATGTTGTCGGCGCGCAGCACGTAGGCGTTCTCCAGGATGAACGGCCGGAACAGCTCGATGTTCTCCTTGGCCTCGTCGCTGATCCGCACCACCTCGTCCAGGCCCTTCTTGCCCCGATCCAGCAGCTCGGTGAAGCGGCCCCCGCCCCAGCTGGGCTGGACGCGCCCCAGCGCCTTGGACGTCCGGCGCGCCAGGCGGTTCAGCAGCGGGATCGACTTCTTGTCGTAGTCCTCGGGCGTGACCGGGCGGAACTCCATGCGCGCGGCCAGCTCGTTGATGAACTTGTTGCCGGTCTCCTTGTCCTGGAAGCGCTTGCGCTTGTACAGGCCCGTCAGGGTGACGATGCGCGAGATGCGGCCCGGGTTCAGATCGCCGCTCGCCAGCTGGTGCACCAGCTTGGGCTGCTCGACCATCAGCGCCGCCGCCACCATCAGCATGCCCGCGCACACGTGATCGACCGGCACGATGTCCAGGATCAGCTTGTCGGACACCGGCAGCACGTTCTGCCCCTTCAGCGCCAGATAGACCAGCGGCGCCGAGGTGGTGAAGCCCTCGTTCCAGCCCGGGAAGGGATAGGAGACCGCGCTCTCGACGATGGCGGGCCGCACCACCGAGCGGAACATGCCCTCCTCGCGGGCCACCAGCTGGTCGCCCATGCTCTTCGTGTACGTGTAGATGTTGGGCCAGCCCCAGTCGCGCGCCCGCTCCACGCCACGCCGGGTGGCCTCCGAGCGGATCCACTCCTTGCGCTCCCGGGCCACGGCCAGGCGCAGGGCGCCCTCGTCGTCGGGATCGCGGCTCTCGGCCCGTAGCCGCTGGCGCGCCTTCTGCCGCAGCCGGGCCAGGACCTGGGCGTCGTCCGCCTCGCCGCGGATGGCGGCGGCGATGCGCTCGCTGTCCGCCATCTCCTGCTCGACCGAGAACTTGGTCCCGGGCAGCTCGCTCTGGCGCGGGTAGTACCCGATCAGCTGCTCGTCCTCCCAGACCTCGCCCGAGCGGTTGCCCGCCACGAAGCAGGTGCTGGTGTGCAGCAGCGCCGGGCGCTTCATGCGGCGGGCGAACGCCAGCACGTTCTTGGTGCCCTCGACGTTCGTGCGCAGCGCCGACTCGAGCGGGGGGTTGAAGGTGACCCGCCCCGACGAGTTGATGAGGACGTCGATGTCCTTCGCGACCTTCTCCGCCTCCTCCTCCGACAGCCCCAGGTTCTCGACGGAGATGTCGCCGTCGACCACGACCACCTTCTGCTTCAGGAAGGCGGCCAGCCCGTCGGGCCCGCCGTACTTGGCGCGCAGGGTGTCGAAGGCCGGCGAGGTGACCACGCTCTGCCAGAAGCGGGTCTCGCTGCTGGTGCCCGAGCCCCGCCGCACCATGACGTAGGCGCGCCCGATGTCGGGAAAGCGGTCCAGCAGCATGCTGAGCAGCACCTTGCCGACGAACCCGGTGCTCCCCAGGATGAAGACGTTTCGCCCGCGATAGATCTCGGACGGCGAAAAGCGACCCCCGGCGGAAGGAGAAGCAAAGCGGACCAGTGTTCCCGTGCCCGCGCCCGTGCCGTGTTGGCCAGAAGGCGAATGTCCCATGCGTGAGCGCCGTTAGATACCCCGCCGCGCCGGGAATTGCCAACCACCGGACCGCCCGCCGCCTGGTTCGTCCCCGGGGCGCGATTTCCGCCCCTCCGCCGCCTGCCGGTCGCTCCCCCGGCGGATCCGCTAGAGTTCCAGCCGAAGAGGAGGAGTCCATGGCCACGCTGCACCATGAGATCACGATCGAGGCGTCCCCCCAGCATGTCTGGGACGCCGTCCGGGACGTCGGCGCCCTGCACACCCGCCTGGTCCCCGGATTCGTCGCCGACACCCGGCTGGAGCCCGGGCCCATCCGCGTCGTCACCTTCGGGAACGGGGTGGTGGTGCGCGAGCCCATCATCTCCGTGGATGACGAGCGGCGCCGGCTAGCCTGGGGCTCGACCGGCGGCGTCACCACGCACTACAACGCCGTCTTGCAGGTGCAGGCCGACGGGACGCGCAGCCGCGTCACCTGGACCATCGACCTGCTGCCCGACGACAAGGCGGCCGCCGTGGAGGCCATGCAGCTGAAAGGCCTGGCGGCCATGAAGCAGGCCTTCGAAAAATAGCGCTTCTGGTCAGCGCGACCGCGCGTACCACGCCACCACGCGCGGGTGGTCCTTCACGGCGGCGTACAGGCGCTCCAGCCGTTCGAACGGGGCCAACACGTCAGCCGGGACGTGATCGAGCACGCCCTTCTTGAACCAGCCCATGACCACGAACAGCTTCACGTCGGCGACGCTGATCTGCGCCCCGCCGGCGAAGGCGCCGACGATCTGCTTCTCCATGTTCGCCGCCCAGGTCTTGAGGGGGCCGTCCACCAGCTCGCGCCGGCGGCGCAGCAGCTCGGCCGGATCCTCGATGCCGAACGTCCGGGTCACGGCGTGGCGCAGATCCTCCGCGGCGCTCATCAGCGACTCCAGGCGCATGGCCTCCCAGGCGTCCGCGGGCAGCAGTCCGTAGGTCCGCCCGATGTAGCCGAGGATGGCGTTCGACTGACTGACCGGCGGCTTCCCGGGCAGCTCGAACGTGGGCAGGCTGCCAAAGGGAGTGGACGGCTTCAGCTCGGGCCAGGCCGCGCGGGGGACGCGGTTGTCCTCGAAGTCGACGCCGGCGATGAACAGCGCCAGGCGGCACTCCTCGCCGCGGCTGGAGGCCTGATCGAAGTAGGTGAGTCGGGGTTTGGTCATGCGCGCAGGTTAGCGCTGATCCTGCGGCAGCGCCCCGCGCCGGGCCCGCGGGGCAGGACCATCGGCGCTTTCACGGTGGGCTTCGTTCCGACAACGTGAACAGGCTGACGTCGGGGCGGGCATAGGCGCGGATGGGCAGCTCCACCGAGCCCAGCCCCCGCGACACGAACAGCTTCGTGCCGTCGACCTCGAACAGACCGGCGGGCCAGCGGCGGCCGTGCTTGCCCTGCACCACCACCGGCCCCGTCGGCAGCGCGATCTGGCCACCATGGGTGTGCCCGCACAGCAACAGCGGCAACCGCCAGTCCTTCAGCAACGGCACCGCCTCGGGCGAGTGGGCGATGCCGATGGTCAGCGCGGCGCCCGCCGCCGCCCGCATCGCCGCCGCCGCATCGGGCTGCCCGGTCCACACGTCGTCCAGACCCACCATGGCGACGTCGTCGAAGGGCGCCGGCAAGAAGGTGGCCTCGTTGACCAGGACGCGCGCGCCGGCGCGGCGCAGGGCGTCCTCGATGCGGTCGTGGTGCGTCCACAGATCGTGGTTCCCCAGCACGGCCAGCTTGGTGGGCGCGGGCAGCGCCGCCACCCGCGCCTCCAGCTCGCGCGCCATCTGGTGCGTCGCTTCCAGATAGACGTAGTCGCCCCCCAGCACCACCACGTCGGGGCGCGCCTGCGCCAGGTGCGCGAACGCGTTGTCCAGCAAGGACGGTGACGTCAGCGGCCCGATGTGCAGGTCGGACACGAAGGCCACCCGCAGCGTGCGGGCCGCTTCATGGACCTGGGTCCGCGCCGGCAGCAGCGGGAGCTGGTGCTGGATCAGGTCGACGGAGGTCCGTCCCGGCAGTCGCTCCCAGGCCCGCGCGGCCCAGCCGCTGCCGAAGACCGCCCCCGTGATGGCCTCGCCGATCACCCGCTTGCGCGAGAACCTCCTGCCCCGGCCCGGGGGCCGCGGGTTGACCAGATTGGAGACGAAGGAGGAGACGTCCCACCGGTTCACGACGTCCGCCGCCCTTCCCGAGGTTCCTCTACTCGACGTCCATCATCACGATGGGCGGATGGTGCATCATCGTGATCTCCGGCGAGGGGCCGGTGTGGCTCTTCGCCATGGCGATGGCCTCGGTCAGCGACTCGGCGCGGTCCCAGCCCAGCATGGCCGGCACGTGCGCGTTCTGCGCGCCCGCCACGATGACCTTGCCCACGTGCTGCCGGCCGTTCTCGCCCCAGTACCACATGAAGAACGGGTGCGCGCCGTGGTACGCGTTCCCCCGCCGGTACATCTCGATGTAGCTGGGGTTGTGCGCGAACTCTTCCTCGTACTTGTGGCGCAGCTTCATCGCGTCGCGCGTCTCGGGCAGCAGCCGGTTGAAGAACTCGATGTAGCTGGGGTGATGGACGGGATCGAACTCGTCGTAGCAGGGGTGGGTGATGATCATCACCCCGCCCTTCTTCAGCACCGGCTTGCCCCGGTACATGTTGTGGAAGTACCCCAGCGCCATGACCTGCACCAGCAGCGGGTTCAGGATCGAGTTCACGTTGTACGGCGAGATGAAGGGGATGCCGCAGATCAGGATGTCCGCCTGACCCCGCACGTCGACGGCGTACTGCTCGAAGCAGCGCTCGACGATCTTCTCGTGCACCGGCTCGGTCTTGCCGGCGTGGCAGGCGATCATCTGATACGGCGCGGGGATGCCCTGGAACACCTTGCGCTTGGCGGCCGGCGGCAGCTTCGACAGCGTCCACCGCATGGCCTCGAACTTCATGCGGTCGAACTCGGTGTACTGATCCTCGTTCTTGGCCAGGAAGGCCGTGGGACCGGAGTACATGCGGTTGTTCAGCGCCGTCTCGATGTGGAAGACGTTCATGTGCTCGTCGACCAGCGCGCCCATGCGGCTGATCTTCGTGCTCAACATGGAGTTCTTGGGGTCCATGTAGCTGTCGGACTTGCGGATGGTCTCCGGCTCGTGGTGCGGCCGCAGGCTGTCGTAGTCGCACAGCCCCACCGCCACCGACTTGTGCCCGCCGTTCATGGGCACGAAGTTCACGTTCAGGTAGATGACCAGGTCGCTCTCCACGGCGCGCCGGTTGATGTTCACCGGCTCGTTGTGGGAGGTGACGCCCAGGTGCACCATGCCGTCCGGATCTTCGGCGTCGTGGTTGTAGTAGCGGTCGGGATAGAAGGCGTCGAAGATCTTGTCGCCCACCATCCGCTTCATCTCGGCGGCGGTCATGCGACGATGCAGGGAGGTGGCGATGATCAGGTGGATGTCGTCGACGCCGTTGGCGTCCAGCATCTCGAGCAGGATCTCCAGCACCGTCTGGCGGACGTCAGGCCGCACCATGGGCGGCAGCGGCATGCTGATGTCGTCGATGGCGATGGTGACGCGCATGCCCGGCATCAGCTGGGCGTACAGCGGCTCGGTGCCCAGGGGATGGTTCAGCGCGTAGCGGATGGCCGCGCCCGGGTTGGCCAGCCCCTCGATGGGCGGCTTGGGGTAGACGACCCGGGTGCCAATGGGCAGGTCCTCGAGCAGCAGGTCCTCGCCCGAGAACAGCACGCGCGGCGCCGAGTCGCTGTCGATGTAGACGACCTGGTCGTCCTCTTTGCGGCGCGGCACGGGGCCGCGGAAAACCTTGGGGGCGCGCTCTCTCATCGCAGATCCAGAATGGGCCAGTCGTGCTGCCGCGCCGTCCCGCGCAGGCGGAAGTCCGGGTTGACGGCGGTGGGGTGTCCCACCACCGATAGCATGGGCAGGTCGCTCATGCTGTCCGAGTAAGCGTAACAGTCGGACAAGTTCAGGTTCTCCTTTTCCGCGTAGATGCGCATCCAGCTGGCCTTGGTGGCGGCGGCCATCACCGGCGGCAGCAGGCGGCCCGTCGCCAGGCCGTCCACGAACTCCAGCCGGTTGGTCACATAATCGTCGATCCCCAGGTGTTTCGCGAGCGGCCGCACCGTGAAGTCGATGGCCCCCGTCACCAGCACCTGCCGCAGCCCCAGCTGCTTCGACTTCTGGATCAGCTCGTAGGCGCCCGGGAAGATGGCGGGGCGGATGGCGTTCTCGAACAGCTCGTCGGCCAGGTAACGCAGCCGGTCCTCGGATTCGCCCTTGTACCGGACGAAGAAGACATCGTTGAACAGCCGGCGGCTGTACATGTCGGCCCCCAGGAACAGCGGCACGCTGGCCAGCGTGGCCGCCGTCTTGACGATGCTCTTCAGCACCCCCTGCTGGTTCTTGGCGGCGTACAGGAACGCGTGCACCAGGTTCGTGCGCACCAGCGTCCCGTCCAGGTCGTAAAAAGCGGCGGCCCCACGGTCCATATCGAGCGGCCGTCTATATCACACGAGCCCCCCGGCCGCCCCGCCCCGGTTGAATCGCCGGCCCTCCGCGGCGCCGGGGCCCGGCGGCCCCCGCCACCTGCGCACCCGTCCAGCGCCGCTGGCGCCTGAAATCACTGGCCGTTTCCCGATGGCCGTGGCCATCATGACGACAGTGAGGTTGCCGCTGGATCGTCTGCGGGCGCGGAGGGCCCAGCAGGCACTGCATTCCATTCTGTCGGACGCATCGGGCGTCGACCTGACCATCATCGGCCGCACCCTGTTGCACGCCGCGCTGGTGGGGGCCGCCGCCGGTCTGGTGGGCGCCGCCTTCTTCGCCGGCCTCGAGTACCTGCAGCGGCTGCTGCTGGAAGATTTGGGGGGCTACCACCCGCTGCGGGCCGCGGGCGAGAACTTCCTGGGCGTGCCGCGCGTCGAGCACCACTTCCGGCCCTGGCTGCTGGTGCTGCTGCCGGCCGTGGGCGCCCTGGCCAGCGGCATCATCTCGCAGCTGGCGCCGGAGACGCGCGGAGGCGGCGGCGACGCCATGATCAACGCCTTTCATCACGGGGGCGGCATCATCCGCCGACGGGTCATCTGGGTGAAGGCGCTGGCCTCGTTCTTCACGCTGGGCAGCGGCGGTTCCGGCGGACGCGAGGGGCCCACCATGCAGATCGGGGGCGCGCTGGGCTCGACCGTGGGCCGACTGCTGCGCGTGTCGCCTTCCGAGCGTCGTATCCTGATGGTGGCGGGTGTGGCGGCCGGCATCGCGGCGGTCTTCCGCACCCCGCTCGGCGCCGCCTTGCTGGCCGTCGAGGTGCTGTACCACGGCGACTTCGAGTCGGACGCGCTGATCCCGGCGGTCCTGGCCAGCGTGACCGCCTACTCGATCGTCATCTCGATCTACGGCGAATCGACGCTGTTCTCGCAGACCAGTCGCTTCCCGTTCGTGCCCGGCCATCTGTGGCTGTACGGGCTGATGGCGCTGATGGTGGCGCTGCTGGCGAACCTGTTCGTGCGCACGCTGCGCACGGTGCAGGGCATCAGCGCCCGCCTGGCCGTGCCCGAATGGGCGAAGCCGGCGCTGGGGGGCCTGACCCTGGGGGTCTTCGCGGTGCCGCTGGTCATGCTGGTGGGCTGGCAGGTGGGCCAGCCTGGCCAGGGCGTGGGGCTGATGGGGGGCGGCTACGGCGCCGTGCAGGTGGCGATCACCGGCGCGGCCTGGCTGCCGCCAGGCTGGAGCGCGGTGGCCCTGCTGGCAGGCCTGTGCATCGCCAAGGTGTTCGCGTCGTCGCTGACCATCGGCTCGGGTGGCAGCGCCGGCGACTTCGCGCCCTCGATGGTCATCGGCGGGCTGTTCGGCGGCGCCTTCGGACGGGCCGTGCAGCTGCTGTCGGACGACCCGCGCATCAACCCCGCCGCGTTCTCCCTGATCGCGATGGGCACCTTCTACGGCGGGCTGGCGCACTGCCCGCTCAGCTCGCTGATCATGGTGTGCGAGCTGGCCGGCAGCTACGACCTGCTGGTGCCGCTGATGCTGGCCGAAGGGATCGCCTTCGTGGCGCTGCGCAACCGGACCCTTTACCACGCGCAGTTGCCCTCGCGACGCTACTCGCCCGCGCACGCCGACGACTCGGGCATGGCGCCGGCGGCGCATCACCAGCCCGATCAGCAATCGGCGCGGCCGGCCCCCGCCCGGGCGGAGGACCCAGCGACCGCACCGCCGCCGTCGCCCGGGCCGACCTGAGCGCGCCGGAGGGACGCGTCGCCGGCAGGGCGGGGTGTCGCTTCAGGGCGCCTTCGCCTGACACTTCGTGATCGTCGCGGTGGAGGGCGGTGGGACGAAGGCCGCCGCTTCCTTGGGGGCCGCGTGCCGCCGGGCGCGTGCCGCGGCGATCGACTCCAGCTCCTGAGCGGCCAGGGGGCTCTGCGGATCGAATTCCAGCGACTTCTCGTAGGCCAGCCGCGCCGACTCCAGCAGGCCCATGTCGAAGTAAGTGAAGCCTTCGTGACGAAGGGCGGTGGCGGTGATGCACCCGTCGGTCGTGTGCTCGATGACGGCGCGGTCCTGCGCCAGGGCCTCCTCGTAGCGCTTCACCGACGCCAGCGCCATGCCCAGCTCCAGGCGGGGCCGCAGATCGCTGGGCGTCAGGCTGACGGCGCGGATCAAGAAATCGACGGCGCGGGGCCAATCCTTCGCCTCCATCGCGCAGAAGCCTTCCAGATAGGCCAGGTGCCCCACCCGCCACGACACCCAGGTCACCCCCCGCGCCAGGTAAGCGTCGTCGGTGGTCACGGTGTTCAGCGCCGACGCGAACGACATCGAGCTCTGCGCAGCCACGGGCGCCCCGCCCAGCCGGGTGACCACGGGCTCCCACCGCTGCCAGGCCGCGGCGCGCGCTGCCAGCTCGCGATTGCAGGAATCGGGATCAATCGGCAACGTCGCCGGATCAGGAAAGTCGGCCCCGGGCACGTCGGGGAATTTCTTGCCGGCGCGCGACACCAGGGCCACCGCCAGCTTGGCGTCGTAGTCGCCCGGGAAGCGCTTCGCGAATTCGTCCAGCCGCAATGCCCGGATGGTCGGTCCCGGGACGGTCCAGCCCGGGTGGGCATACACCGCCACGATCAGCTCCGGCAGAAATCCGGCCCGCCAGATCGCCACCTGTCGATCGAAGGTGGGGTACGGCGCCGCGCCCTTCTGCCGCGCCGACTCCCAGTAGGCGCTCTGGGCGTCACGGCCCGCGTACTCCAGCGCGTAGTCGTCGGCGCTCTGGTTCGCCGGGGGCGGCGGGTGCTGTTCATAGGCGCCTACACGCGCGGAGGCATAGGCCAGCCAGGCGGCCAGCACGTCCGGTCCGTGGGACATCGCCTGCGGTCCCACCAGGACGGTGTCCTTGGCGGCCGCCCCCGCCGGCGCCGGGCGTGCGGCGCTCCGCCGGGGCGGGGCGCCTGCATCGTGCGCACAGCCGGCCAGCGCGCCCACGGCCAGGACCCACCAGATCCGTCGGGCGCGCATGCCTCATGATAACCGAGCCGTCCGTCGACGGGTGCGCGGCGGCCCGTCACTGCATCTGGGTGGAGACGATGGGCTCCTGTTCGGCCGTCTTCACCGGCAGCGACGGCCACCAGCGCTCCACGGGCGGGGGCGCCGCAGGCTCGAAGCTGTGGCCGGGCCGGGGGGCCACCACGACCACGCCGGCCCGCGCCGCCGCCGCCAGCGCGCGTTCGATCGGCTCGGTCCAGCCGTGATACGCCAGCGCGAAGGCGCCCCAGTGGACGGGCAGCAGCAGACGCCCGCCCACCATTTGATGCGCGCGGACCGCCTGCTCGGGCCCCATGTGCCAGTCGGGCCAGGCCTGGCCATACTGCCCCACCTCGATCATCGTCAGATCGAAGGGCCCCAGGCGGGCGCCGATGTCGCGCAGGCCGGGGAACAGGCCGCTGTCGCCGGAGTAGTACACGCGGTGGCTGGCGCCCACGAAGGCATAGCCCGCCCACAGCTTCTGATCGTTGTCGATCAGCATGCGGCCCGAGGCGTGACGGGCGGGCGTGCACACCAGCGCGACGGGACCGAAGGGCGCCCGCTGCCACCAGTCCAGCTCGACGATGCGGCCCTCGGGAATTCCCCACGCCGCCAGGTGCGCCCCCACGCCCAGCGGCACGACGAACGTCGCCCCGCGGGCGCCCAGGGCGACCACCGTCTCTCGATCCAGGTGGTCGTAGTGGTCGTGCGAGATCACCACGGCGTCCAGCGGCGGCAGCGCCTCGAGCGCGATGGGCGGGGGAAAGAAGCGGCGCGGACCGACCCAGTCGAGCGGCGAGGCCCGCGGGCTCCACACGGGATCGATCAGGAAACGGCGGCCCTCGATCTCCACCAGCATGGTCGAATGGCCCAGCCAGGTCACACGCAGCCCGGAGGCGGGGGGCGTGGCGAGGACGGACGGCGGCGGCGCCTCGACCAGCGGCGGCCCCAGGGGCAGCACCGCCGGGCTGCTGTCGGGGCTGCGGTGGAGCGCACCGGCGAGCATCTTCCCCAGGTGGTTGTGCAGCGGCTGGGGGTTCGTCACGTGCCCGTCCCGCCACTGGGGCGACGACTGCAACCGCGCCCGTCGGGCGCCCGTGGCCCGGGCACCGAACGCGGCCCAGCCGTCGGCCAGCACGAACGCGAACAGTCCGACGACCGCCAGCAAGCAGGCAAGGGCGATCTTCTTCTTCATGCGGCCGGTCCGGCCCGGCGCCGCCGCCGGCGCTTCAGTTCAGGGTGATCGCGGACGCGGTGAGGATCTTCTTGCCGGCCTGTTCCGTCACGCGCCCGGTGACGGTGGCGGCGACCTGTCCGCCGCACACCTGCTCGTGGTGCGCTTCCGCGACGTCGTTCTTCGCCAGGTAGTACTTGGTCTCGGTCTTGGCGCCGGCATCGGAGACACGCAGCACGTTCTGGCAGACCGACGCTTCCTTCAAGCCGCATTTCGCGCAGGTGAGCTGGCCGGTGAGGGTCACCTCCCCTTTCTTCGCGCCGGCCTTCGCCCCGGCAGAGGGGGAGCCCCCGGAAGCGCCGGCGGCATGCCCGGTCGCCTTCGCCGGAGGCGGGCTTCCTTCCGCCGCGCGGGAGGGCGAGGCGATGGGCGCGAACAGGAAGGTGGCCAGGGCCATGACCAGCAGCGACGGCTTCATGGCGGCATCTTGGCGCCGCTGCCGGCGCCGGTAAAGCGCCCTCTGCGCGGCGGCTGGTCGATGGCGACGCGTCTGCGCGGCGGCTGGTCGATCGGCGCTTCGTCGCGCAACCCGGCCGGCCGGACGCCGATGGATTCGTATGTCGCTCTCACCGGTGCTGCCCGAGCGGGGTCCCCTGAACGTCACCGGCGCTCCCAGCGGCGCCGACGTGGTCCACCTGGCCCGGCTGGGATTGAGGATGGGGAGGGGCTCACGCGCGGCGGTGATGAACAGCATCGCCGCCCGCCTGCTGATGCCTCCGGGGGGCTTCGCCGGACAGGCGCGGCTGTTCGTGAAGGGCGACCTGCGCTTGCTGGGACTGCTGGCCCTGATGGCGCACGAGACGGCCGCCAAGGCGATCGCGTTCAACCTGGCGCGGGTGGTGCGCTACACGGACGCGCACGTGCTTCTGGCGCTGGTCACGGCCGCCCGGGAACATACCAGCGCTCTGACGGCGACCGGTGACCGGCTGATCGACTCCTGGCACGAGGGTGGCCTCGACTTTCTGTGGAAGACCAAGACCAGCCTCGGCCTGCCCTCCGCGTTGACCGATCACTGGCAGCCGGTCCCCCACTTCGTCAGCCCGGAGACGCAACACCCGGTCTATCCGGCGTACATCCCGGCGCGCGACCAGACCGTCGTTTACGCCGCGCAGATCGGTTCCAGTTACCAACTCAGCTTCAAGGCGCGGGTAGAAGCCGAGCTGGGCGCACGAAGCGCGGAGACGCTGGCCAGGATGTCGCGGGCGTCGCGTCTGGCCTGGCAGGCGTACGCGTTTCTGGCCCCGGGCGGGCGGCGCTTCCAGCGCGCCGTGCCGGTGCGCGCACAGCTCGGTCGAGGGTTCGGCGTCCAAACGGCGCTCGGCTACCTGCTGGCAGCGGCGCGCGACGACGGACGGCCTCTGGACCTGGACCGCGTGCTGACCGACCTCGCCTTGAACGGGACGGAGTGGGTGCGCAGCGCGAAGACCCGCGTCGCCGAGGCGCTGTTCCTCGAGCGCCTGTTGGCGGAGGTGACCAGCGGGCAACGGGTGAACGCCGCGTGAGGGAGCGGCACGCCGGGCCTGCCAGGAGAGTTCCGGCGGACGTCGTCGTTACCGGCGTCGCCTGCCGTCGAGCGCGCCGCAATCGCCGCCTGCGCGCGCGTTGCCCTTCAGGGCGCGCGCCTTACGTTTGGCGGCATCGTGACGGCAACGGCAACGGCGCAGAACGGGCCACGTATCAATCGCGTCAACTACCGCGCGCTGGACGCGCTGAACTTCTGCAACGCCGGGATCCAGACGGGCCTGGGACCCTTCATGGCCATCTTCTACGGGGCCACGCGACACTGGGACCCCGGCCGGATCGGCGTGTTGCTGGGCTGCCAGGCCTTCGTCGGGATCTTCACGCAGACGGTGATCGGGAACCTGGTCGATCAGTCGCGGCGCAAACGATATCTGACGGCGGCCGCGGCGCTGACGGTGACGGGCGGCGCGCTGGGGATCGCGTTGCTGCCGCAGTACGGGGCGCAGCTGGTGGTGCAGGGGGTGATCGGCTTCGCGACGACGGTGTTCCCTGCCGCGACGACGGCCTTCGCGCTGGGTCTGGTGGGACGCGACGACCTGCCCCGGCGCCTGGCGCGCAACGAGATGTTTACCCACGGTGGCAACGTGGCGTTCGCGGTCGTCGCCGGGATCGTGGGGACGGTGCTGGCCCTGGCGGGGATCTTCTACGCGGCGGCGATCTTCGCGGCGGGCATGGCCGGCGCGGTGGTGTTCATTCGTGAAAGCGAGATCGACTTCGAAGGGGCGCGGGCGGGCGCCCCGCCAGGAAAGGACGGTGCTCCCGCCCCACGGAAGGCCGGCCGCGAGCTGTTTCGCGATCGGCGCGTGCTGCTGTACACGGCCGCGGTGGTGCTGTTCAACGTCTCGAACTCGGCGACGCTGTCCCTGGTCAGCCAGATCTTCGGGAAAGATCGCCACGGCCAGGCGGGGGGATGGCGGACCGCCGCCGCGGTCATCGTGGCCGAGGCGGTCATGGCGGTGGCGGCGGGGTTCACGGGCCGCTGGGCGGGAACGCACGGACGCAAACCTTTGTTCGTGGCGGCGTTCGCGGTGCTGGCGGTCCGCAATGCCCTGGGCGTGGTCAGTCACGCCCCCGCCTACCTGATCGCGCTTCAGGCGCTGGACGGTGCGGCGGCCGCCATTTACGGCGTGCTGATGAAGCTGGTGACGGCGGACCTGGCCGCGGGCACCGGCCGCTTCAATTTCCTGCAGGGGGCGGTGCAATCGGCGATGGGCCTGGGGGCGTTCCTCAGCAACATCGGCTTCGGTCTGCTGGCCAGCGCGCTGGGGTTCAACGCCAGCTTCCTGGGCCTGGCGGCGGTCGCGGTGGCCGGGGGGGCGCTGTACGCGCTGAAGATGCCGGAGACGAAGCCAGCGGCGGCGGCGCCCGCCGGCTGAGGAACCGGACGGGGTCTCAGGGGGCGGTAGGCCGGGGGGAGACCACGTGCACCGCCGAGGTGACCCGATCGTGCACCTTCGCCGCGACGGCGGGCGCCCGCGTCAGCGCCCCCATCAACACCGCGGCCAGCGCGACCAGGATCCAGCCCCATCGTTCGTTCGTCATCCAGGCCTCCAGCGCCGACCATTTAGGCATCGGGGCCAGGCTGGGCAAGGCCTGCTGCCCGTGCATGGCCAGGCCGGGCCGGGCGGGACAGGGTCGGCCCTTCTCCTTTGCTTGGTGTCCCTCCACTCCCCCCTCTGCGGTGCCCCTCCGCCTCGTTGACTCGCCTCGTCTACGTCGCCGTTGACTCGCGGGGCGACCTTGCCTGTCCGACCTCGCTTTCGTCCACCTCGCCTGCCCGACCCCGCTTTCGTCCACCTCGCTTCGCCGACCTGGCTTCGTCAACCTTGCTTGGTCGACCTTGCTTCGTCGACCTTGCTTCGTCGACCTTGCTTCGCGGCGGCGCAGGGCTTACAGCGACCATGGTGCGCGCGCGTTCTATCGTCGGTTCTCCGTCAGCCGGTCCCGCATTTCCGGGTCCGGCGTCCGACGCTGTGCTCGCGTCTCCGGGCGCCGCTGTCACCGTGACGGATGCCGAGCGGCTGCGCGTACGCCAGCGGCCGGACGGCCTTCCGGTGATGCGGCAGCGGTGGCTGAGGCTGGGATTCCTGCACTGGACCGTCGACGCCGCCATGCTGGCGCCCCTGATCCCGCCCGGGCTCGACCTCGACACCTGGGACGGTCGCGCCTACGTGGGCATCGTCCCCTTCACGATCCGCGGGTCGCGCCCGGCCTTCCTGCCGCCGCTGCCCGGCCTGGCGAACTTCCACGAGCTGAACCTGCGCACCTACGTGCACCGCCAGGGACGCGATCCTGGCGTGTTCTTCTTCAGCCTGGACGCGGCGAATCGCTTCGCCGTGTGGGGCGCGCGGCTGGGCTACAAGCTCCCCTACTACACCGCCGACATCACCATGTCTCGCGGTCCGTATGGCATCGCGTTCGCGAGCCGGCGGCGCGGGACGGGCCCCCGGGCCTCGTTCGCGTGCCGATACTGGCCCACCGCGCCCGCCAGCGCCGCGGCCCCCGGCACGCTGGAGTTCTTTCTGGCCGAGCGCTACCTGCTGTACAGCTGGGATGGTCGCACGCTGCGGACAGCGCGGGTGTGGCACGCGCCCTATCCCCTGGCGCCGGCCCGCGCCGAGGACCTGACCGAGGAACTCGCCAGCGCCTCCCGCATCATCCTGCCCGCGTACGATCAGCCGCTGGTCCACTACGCCAGTGAGGTCGACGTGCGGATCTTCCGGCCGACCGCGGCCGTCCAGAAGTCACTCCCCGCGCCGGAGGTGCCCCATGGCTCTCGATGAATACCGTCGCAAGCGTCGCTTCGACGTCACCTCCGAACCCGAGGGGAAGTCCGTCGGGCGCGGCGGCAAGGGCGCCCGGCCGGCCGCCTCGAAGCTGGCCTTCGTGGTGCAGAAGCACCGGGCGACGGCCCTGCATTATGACTTCCGCCTGCAGTGGCGGGGCGTCATGCTGTCCTGGGCGGTGCCGAAGGGGCCCTCGCTGGACCCGGCCAAGAAGCGCATGGCCATGCCCGTCGAGGACCATCCCATCGAGTACAACAAGTTCGAGGGGATCATCCCGGCCGGTCAGTACGGCGGCGGCACGGTCATGATCTGGGATCGCGGCACCTGGACCCCCGAGGTGTCCGACGTCGACGCCGCGCTGGCGGCCGGCGAGCTGAAGTTCTCGCTGGCGGGCGAGAAGCTGCACGGCTCCTGGGTGCTGGTCCGCACGGGGCAGCGGCCGGGGCAGAAGCGCGCCGCCTGGCTGCTGATCAAGCACCGCGACGAATGGGCCACCAAGGACGACGTGGCCGAGCAGGCTCCCCGGTCCGTGGTGTCGAACCGCTTGCTGGTCGAGATCGCACGGGACGAGGGCGGCGACATGAAGCGCGCCGCCGACGGGGATCCACCGGCCTTGCTGCGGGAGATTCTCGACCAGCTGGACGGGGATGCTCCGGCAGCGCGTCCGGCGCGAAGACGGACCGGCGGCCGCGCCGGGTCGGCCGGAAAACCCGCCAGCCGCGCGAAGAGCGGCGGGCCGGCCACGCCACGCCGACGCCGGACCAGCTCGACGCGCAGCCGCGTCTGACCCTGGCCGCCGGGGGCGCCGGAACGCCGGTGGGCTGCCGCAAAAAAGCTGGGTGAAAACTCCCCCTCCCGGGCACTAGAGGGGAAACGGAACGCGGCGCGCTCGGCAGGCGCGGGCGACCTCGGCGCGAAGCCTGGTCCGCCCGACACGCCCACCCCGACGCCCCGGGCGCGCGTTCTCCTCCGTCTGGCCGGAGTCTGCCCATGGACCGTCCCCTCCCCGATGGGATTCGTGTGTCTGCGACGTGGCGCGCGCTGCGCTGGCTGCTGTGCGCGCCCCTGGTGGTCGCGCTGTGGGCGTGCGCCGACCATCGTCTGTCCGTCCCGTCCCCTGCCCCTTCCGTCGTCGACGTGCGGTCGTTCCGGCAGAACGTCAATCACAAGCTGGACATCCTGTTCATGGTCGACGACTCGAACTCGATGAATCCCCTGCAGGCCAAGATGGCGCAGCAGCTGCCGATGTTCATGGATCAGCTGGTCGACCAGTCGACGGGGCAACTGCCGGATCTCCATGTCGCCGTCATCTCGTCGTCGTACGGCGGGGGCGCCTGGGTGAACGTGAACCAGTGCGCGTCCGGCGTCTCTCCGGGGGACGACGAGGGCAAGTTCCAGCAAGGCCCGGGCGGCGCCGGCCACGGAAGCTGCAGCGGCCTGGCCGCCGGCGAGACGTACCTCAAGACGGGGGACGGCACGTCCGCGAACCCGCCGAACTTTCAGGCCGACATCCGCCCGTTGTTCCAGTGCATGGCCTTGCTGGGCGACGGAGGGTGCGGCTTCGAGAGCCAGTTCGAGTCGACGATGATGGCGCTGGAGAAGGCCCGCAAGAGCGCCGCCGAGGATCCCGACAACGGCGGCTTCCTGCGCGACGACGCTCTGCTGGCCATCGTCATGCTGACGAACGAGGACGACTGCTCCGTCCGCAACGACTCGCTGATCCTGGACCCCGACCCCAGCCGGAACTCAGCCGCCGATCCCATGGGGCTGGGGGCCTTCCAGTCCTATCGCTGCAACGAGTTCGGCCACCTGTGCGGAGGGTCGCCGCCGCCGCACGGATACGACTTCGACAAGAAGACCTTCGACCTGCCGGACGGGACCATGAGCGCGCCCGGCAAGCCGGGGACGGGAGGGGTGGTCCTGCACGACTGCGTCTCGGCGGAGGACACCGGCCCCAAGACCGACCCGCTGGTCACGGCCACCGACGACCAGGGGAACGTGCACCACGACGGCACCATGGGCCACCTGTGGCCCACCGTCGACCAGTTCACCAGCTACGTCCAGGGGCTGAAGACCGACCAGAACAACATTCTGGTGGCCGCCATCACCGGACCGGTGGAGTCGATGGGGGCCACGTATCGCGTGGTCCCGGTGGAAAATCAGAACGGCGAGAACGATCCCCAGGTCGATCACTCCTGCACCCAGCCGGCCCTGAACGGCGGCCCTCCCGAGTACGGCGATCCTGCTGTCCGCATCGCCCAGTGGGTGAAGAACTTCGGCGCGAACGGCGCCCTCTTCCCCATCTGCGCCGACACCTTCGCCCCCGCCATGAAGGGGATTGCCGACAAGATTCACGAGAAGCTGGGCGCGTCGTGCATCAGCGGGAACGTGGCCACCAAGCAGGACGGCACGCACATCTGCGACGTCAGCCAGAGCGTCACCAACGAGGACACGCACACGACCGAGACGCGAACCCTGGACGAGTGCTCGTCCAGCATCGACCACACCCCCTGCTACCGCCTGATCGCCAACGCGGCCGATTGCAAGAGCCCGGATGCCCCCACGCTGTTCCAGATCTGCAGCAACGCGAGCTGCACGCCGTCCACCACCAGCAACGAATCGCGCAACGCCTCCGTGAGCTGCGCGCTGAAGTAGGGCCGGCCCGTCGCGACGCGCCCCGCTATGCCGAGGATCGGGCCTTGCACAGCGGGCAGGCATGTCGGAATGCAGGGCGGAAGGTTACAGACAATATCTTCGGCAAAATAGGATTCGGGCGGCGGGATCGCGGGCACGCCGGGTGACCGCCACCACGTTTGGCCTCGTCGGCCTGGCGACCGTCGTCCTGACTTCGTGCCGTGGCGCAGACTCGTCGATTCCGGACGGTAACGGTGCGGGCACCGGCGCCACCATCGGCGCGCAGGGGCCAGCGGCGGGAGGAGTGAGCGGCGCCGACGCGCCGGGCGGCACGGGAGGCGCGCCGCTGCCGCCGGACGACGGTCCCGGCGGACAGGGCGCTGGAGGCAACCCGAGCGGGCCCACCGATCACGGCAGCAACGTCGGTGGTTCAGGGGGCGTGGGCGGGACGGGCATGCCCCGCGCCGGTATCGGTTCCGGCGGGGTTTCCGGCATGGCGCCCGGGACGGGCGGCCAGGCCGGCAGCCTCGCCCCGAGCAATGTCGCCGGGTCCTCGGGTCAGGCCGGGCCGCCTGCCAGCGCCGGCGGGGCCGCGGGAAATGCCAGCGGCGGTCAGTCGGGGCTGCCGGCGGCCTCGGGCGGGGCCAGCGGAAACGCCACCGGCGGCGTCTCGACGGGCGGCGCCCCCGCGCCGGTCGGCGCCGGGGGAATGCCCGCCAGTGGCGGGGCCGCCACCGGCGGCGCCGGGGGTCAGGCAGACCCGGGCAGCCCGGCGGTTCCCCCGGGCAGCGGAGGGAGCGGGTTCGCCGGCGCCAGCGGGGCACCGGTGGGCGGCAACCCGCCCCCCGCCGCCGGAGGTTCGTCCGGGACGGGCGGCTCGCCGCTCGCGTTCGTGACCAGCGACGACATCGCTGGGGCGGCGATCACGCTGCGACTCTTCGGGCCGCTCACGGACAGCGCGGACGACTTCAACGCCCCCCTGGGCACGAACGGTCGCGGCTGCGCCACCTGCCACGACGCCACCCAGGCCATGTCACTGACGCCGGCGGGCGCCCAGGCGCGCTTCGACGCCAGCCAGGGGACCGACCCGCTGTTCCGGCCCGTCGACGGCGCGGTGTCGCCGCTCGCCGACGTGTCGACCCTCGATGCGCGCCACAAGGCCTACGCGCTGCTGCTCTCGAAGGGCCTCATCCGCGTCGGCCTGCCCATCCCCGCGAACGCGGACTTCGACCTGGTGGCCGTCGCCGATCCCTACGGCTACGCCTCCGCCGCAGAGCTGTCGCTGTTCCGCCGCCCCCTGCCCGCCGCGAACTTGCCGTTTCTGTCCACGATCATGTGGGACGGACGCGAGGGGGTGGTCACCCATGACGATCCCACCAACACGCTGCTGAGCGCGCTCGCCTCGCAGGCCGGGCACGCCGTGCTGGGACACAGCCAGGCCTCGTCTCCGCTCGAGCCCACGCGGGTCGCCGGCATCGTGAACTTCGAGCTCAGCATCTTCTCGGCGCAGGCGACGAACCTCACCGCCGGCCCGCTGAACGGGGCCTCGGCCCTGGGCGGCCCGCTGGCGCTGACCCAGCAGACGTTCTATCCGGGCATCAACGACCCGAACGGCGCCGACCCGACCAGCCCCTTCACGCCCAACGCCTTCACGATGTACGTCCCCTGGCAGGCCACCGAACCGCAGGGCAGCGACGCGGACGCGCGCCGGCAGATCGCGCTCGGCGAGCAGCTCTTCAACACCCGCTCGTTCTCGGTGACGGGCGTGACCGGGCTGACCACGCCGGAACAGCCGACGGTGACCGTCACCTGCAGCACCTGCCACGACGCTCCGGGCGCGGGCTCGAACTCGAACGCGCGCTTCTTCGACCTGGGCCTGTCCAGCGCGGCCCGCGCCGGCACCGACCTGCCCGTGTACACGCTGCAAGAGCGCAGCACCGGCAAGCAGGCCCTGGTCAGCGATCCGGGACGGGCCCTGATCACCGGCGCGTTCAAGGACGTGGCCACCTTCAAGGTCCCCACGCTGCGGGGCCTGGCCGCCCGCGCCCCCTACTTCCACAACGGCGCCGCCGCGACGCTGTCGGGGGTGGTGGGCTTTTACAACGGCCGCTTCGGGATCGGCCTCAGCAGCGACGAGAAGGCGGCGCTGGCCGCCTTCCTGTCGTCGCTGTGAGCCGGTGAGCCGCCGTTACGCCCGCTCTTTTTCGCGCTTCGCCTTGTACTCGGCGATCATCGCGTCGCGGTTCTGCTTCGGCACCTCGGCGTACTTGGCGAACTCCATGGTGAACTCGCCCTTGCCCTGGGTGGCCGAGCGCAGATCGGTCGAGTAGCCGAACATGTCGTTCAGCGGTACCTCGGCCATCGCCTGCACGAAGCCCTCCAGCTTCTCGGTCGACACGATGGTGCCGCGGCGCTGGTTGATCTGGCCGAGCACGGCGCCCTGGAACTCCTCCGGGAACTGCACCTCGACGCGCATGATCGGCTCCAGGATGGTCGGCTTGGCGCGCTCGTACGCCTCGCGGAAGCCCATCAGCGCCGCGGTACGGAACGCGATCTCCGATGAGTCGACCGGGTGTGACTGACCGTCGTTGATCACGCAGCGCACGCCGACGATGGGGAATCCGATGAGCGGCCCCTTCTTCATCGCCTCGCGGAAGCCCTTGTCGCAGGCCGGGATGAACTCGCGGGGGATGGAGCCGCCCACGATCTCGTCCACGAACTCGTAGCCGGTCTCGTGCTCGGCGGGCAGCGGCTCGATGTAGCCCGCCACCTTGCCGTACTGGCCGGAGCCGCCGGTCTGCTTCTTGTGCGTGTAGCTGAACTCGGACTTCTGGCTCATGGCCTCGCGGTAGGCGACCTGCGGCTTGCCGGCCACCACCTCGGTGCCGTACTCGCGCTTCATACGCTCGATGTAGATCTCGAGGTGCAGCTCGCCCATGCCGCTGATGATGGTCTGGGCCGACTCCTCGTCGCGATGGACGCGGAAGGTCGGATCCTCCTTCGTGAAGCGGTTCAACGCCTTCGAGAAGTTCTGGGTCGCGCCCTTGTCCTTCGGCGTGACGGCCAGCGAGATGACCGAGTCCGGCACGTGCATCGAGGTCATCGTGTAGTTGATGTCCTCGGTGGTGAACGTGTCCCCCGAGGCGCACTCCACGCCGAACAGCGCCACGATGTCGCCCGCCGACGCCGTGTCGATGTCGTTCATCTCGTTCGAGTGCATGCGGACCAGGCGCGGCACCTTGACGCGCTTGCGGCCCGACGAGTTGTTGACGATGAAGTCGCCCTTGGCCAGCGACCCCTGATAGACGCGCATGTACGTCAGCTGACCGTACTTGCCGTCCTCCAGCTTGAAGGCCAGGCCCACGAACGGCTTCTTGGGATCGGACTCGAGGATGACCTTCTCCTCGTTCTTGTTCTGATCGAGGGCGATGTTCTGCACCTCTTTCGGATTGGGCAGGTACTTGAGGACGCCGTCCAGCATCAGCTGCACGCCCTTGTTCTTGTAGGCGGAGCCGATGAACACCGGCGTCATCTTCAGGCCGATGGTGACGCGGCGGATGGCGGCGTCGATCTGCTCGATGCTCGGCTCCTGCTCCATCAGGAACATCTCTGCCATCTCGTCATCGTGATCGGCGATGGCCGCGATCATGGCGTGGCGGGCGGTCTTCGCCTCGTCCAGGCGGTCGGCCGAGATCTCCTCCTCACGGATGTCCTCGCCGTTGTCGCCGTCGAAGAAGAACGACTTCATCTTGACGAGGTCGATGATGCCCTCGAAGTCGCCCTCGGCGCCGATGGGCAGCTGCAGCGTGATGGTGTTGTGGCGCAGCTTCTCCTTCAACTGGCCGGTGACGCGGGCCGGGTCGGCGCCGGCGCGGTCCAGCTTGTTGATGAAGGCGATGCGGGGCACGTTGTAGCGGCGCATCTGGCGATCGACGGTGTACGACTGCGACTGCACGCCCGAGGTGCCGCACAGGACCAGCACCGCGCCGTCGAGGACGCGCAGGGCGCGCTCGACCTCGATGGTGAAGTCGACGTGGCCGGGGGTGTCGATCAGGTTGATGTTGTAGCCGTTCCAGATGCAGTACGTGGCCGCCGACTGGATGGTGATGCCCTTCTCGCGCTCGAGATCCATCGAGTCCATCTTGGCGCCCACGCCCGACTTGCCACGCACCTCCTCGATGCGGTGGATCTTGCCGGTGTAGAACAGGATGCGCTCGGACAGCGTGGTCTTGCCCGAGTCGATGTGCGCCGAGATCCCGATGTTGCGGACTTTTTCCAATGCGATCGAGGCCATGTGACTTTTTTCCTTTGGTGCGCGGAGCCAGATTGCGATGCGAGCCGAGACGAGAAGATTGGTTTCCGGAAGCGCGCGGGCCGACTGCCGGAAAGGCGCGGTAGTCTAGTGGAAAAACTTCCCAGCGCTAGAGGGGCGACGCCCGACCCTGCCGGGCCACCTGAGATGCTGGTCAGGCTGCAGGGTCGCGGCGGTGGGCAGACAGGCGGCGGGCAGCGACGACGCGGGGAAATCCCTGGCAGGCTGCTGAAGAGGTCTCCCGTGCTGGTCCCCCCTCTTTCAGCAGCCTAGTGGGGGCGGTCGCCGTGCGCGGGGGCCGAGGGATCGGCCCCGTGCATCAGGCCGTGGGCGTGCCCCACCATCTCGGCCAGGTAGGTGGCCAGGCCGCAGAACTCTCCGGCACGGCGCTCGGCCAGCAGGTGAACGCCCCGGTGGATCAGGGCGCGCGCCAGCGCCAGATCCGACTCCTTGCTGGCCCCCGTCAGCTCGGCGATGGCGGGCGCCAGGCGCGCCTCCAGCTGGTTCTGAATGTCGTCGATGTTTGCCATGCGGCGGTCCTTAGCACGCCGGCCGTCAGTGGGGGCTAGACGCGATCCAGGGCGGACGATAGCCTCTGCGCCCGGCGCCCCCGAGCGGGCGGTTCATGGCGAAGACCAAGAAGGCGGCGACGAAGAAGGCAGCGGCGGGCCGGCAAGGCAAGTCGAACACCGCCCGCAAGAAGACGAAGGCGATCGGCACGCCGCGGGCAGGCAAGGTGGCAAAGGCCCGCAAACCGTCACGTAAGGCCGCTGCCGAACGCGCCGTGCCCGCGCCCCCGCACCGGGCCAAGCCGTTCGTGAAGTGGGCGGGTGGCAAGCGCCAGCTGCTGCGCGAGATCGTCCCCCACGTTCCCCCGGATTACGGGACTTATCACGAGCCCTTCCTGGGCGGAGGGGCCGTCTTCTTCTCGCTGCCCGCCGGCAAACCGGCCCGGCTATCCGATCTCAACCAGCGTCTGGTGCGGACCTACCAGGGGATCAAGGACAACGTCGAGGCGGTGATCCAGTGCCTGGAGGGCTATTCGCGCGAGCGCGCCTTCTTCGAATGGATGCGCGAGCGGGACATCGACGACGAGAGCGACGTGGAGGTGGCCGCCTGGTTCATCTTCCTGAACAAGACCGGCTTCAACGGCCTGTATCGCGTGAACAGCCAGAACAAGTTCAACGTGCCCTTCGGCAGCCACAAGAAGGACGCCCGCTTCTTCGACGCCGCGAACCTGCGCGCCTGCGCCGCCGCCCTGCAGAGCGCGGACCTCCGGCACCGGGACTTCGAGGAAGCGCTGCGCGACGTCGAGCCCGGTGACTTCGTGTACCTGGATCCTCCCTACGTGCCGCTGTCGCTGACGTCGAACTTCACGTCGTACACGGCGGAGGGGTTCACCCACAGAGATCAGGAGCGGCTGCGCGACGCCGCGCTCGATCTCAAGCGACGAGGGGTGCACGTCGTGCTTTCGAACTCCTCGTCGGCGGCGTACCTGTACCAGGATGGCTTCGATACCATCCGGGTGCTGGCCTCGCGTCCGGTGAACAGCAAGGGCGACGGCCGCGGCAAGATCGCCGAGCTGCTGATCAAGTAGCCATGCCCGGACGTGCCACAGCGGTCTTCAGCGGCGACGAGCTGGTCCAGCAGGTGCGGCAGCTCGCGCTGTCGCTGGGCCTGCAGGTGCGCACGCAGGTGCGGGTGGCCCGCCGCATCTGGGGCGCCGTGCGCCGCATCGACATCGTGCTGACGCACCAGGAGACCCGGCGCACGCTGGGCATCGAGTGCAAGTTTCAGGGCACACAGGGCACGGCCGAGGAGAAGATCCCGTCGACCATTCAGGACATCGCCGCCTGGCCCATCCGCGGCCTGGTCGTCTTCGCCGGCGAGGGGTTCACGCCCAACATGCGCTCGTTCCTGATCGCCAGCGGCAAGGCGGTGGAGTTCGACGAGCTGCGTGACTGGCTGACGCTATACTTCGGCCTGCCCGAGAAGATCCCGGAAGGGCCCGGGGCGCCCGACGCCGACGAGTGAGGGCGCCGACCGGCCAGCGCCGCCTCACCCGGCGAGGGCCGCCGGTTTCGCCAACTCGGCCGCGATCGCCTCCAGCCGGGCCCGCGTGTGCGCCACCGCGCCCTCGGAGAGATCGTTGCCGGCGAAGCGCCGTCCCGTCCGCAACGCCGCCGCGCCCACGCTGCCCGACCCCATGAACGGATCGATCACCAGCGCGCCCGGGTCCGAGCTCTGCTGGATCAGGACCTCCGACAGCGCGGCCGGCTTCTCGGCTGGATAGCCGTTGCGCACGCGCGGGAACTGCAGCACGTCGGCGATCCCCAGGTTGGCCAGCCGTCGCTTGCCCTTCTCGAAGAACAGCACGAACTCGTAGCGCGACCGGTAGTGGTAGCCCATGCCGATGGTGGCCTTGTCCCACACCAGCGGCTTCCAGAAGCGAAACCCGGCCTGCTCTGCCAGCGGCTTCGCGACGAACGCCGTCTCGGGATCGCACATCAGGTAGAAGTGCGTGTCATCCCGCAGCACGCGGTGAATCTCCGCGAACAGCTCGGGGAAGCGCGCGTTCGGAAAGATCGAAAACCACTGGTTGCTCGAGGCGCTGCTGACCTTGAGCCGTGTCGTGGTCCCCACCGCGCGATGTTTCTCCAGCGACTCGTACGGGGGGTCCGTGATCACCAGGTCCACCGACTGGTCGTCCAGCGAGCGGAGCCATGTCACCGCGTCCGAACAAGCGAGAGTCGGAGGCAGCACCTGCATGGTGGACGAACAGTACTACTATACGCATGAACAGGTCAACGAAATCCGTCGCGGTGGGCCGGTCCGCGGGAAGCATTCGAAACATCAGGGACCCGCGCCAGCGCCTGCGTGCTCTTCAGTTCGGCGAGCGCTGCGAAGATTTCTGCGCCGCGCACGATCACCTGCGACGTTGACCGACGTTGTCGGATCGTGTCGCACCCACGACCCAGTTTCTGGGGTTTTTCCGCTGATTTTTGGTGGATCGCCGGGGCTTCCTGATACAGTGCCCGACCAAGTTACGGTGCGCGCTCGACGCGCGAGCGGCGCCCTAGACCCGGACGCACGGTAAGTGGAAAGGAGATCCCATGGCCAAGGTGATGACGAAGTCGCAGGTGATCCAGGCGATCGCGGACGCGCACAAGCCCAAGCTGGCGCGTAAGGACGTCGCGGGGGTGCTCGAGTCCCTGGCGACGCTCGGCCACAAAGAGATGAAGAAGACCGGTACCTTCGTGCTGCCTGGGTTCGCCAAGTTCCTCGTCATCAAGAAGCCGGCCACCAAGGAGCGCCCCGGGATCAACCCGTTCACGAAGGAAGCGATCACCATCAAGGCGAAGCCGGCCCGCCGCGTGCTGAAGGCGCGCCCGGTGAAAGCCGCCAAGGACGCCGTCGCCTAGCGCTCCCCGCAGTCATCTCCGGTCATTCTCGGTCAATGGCGCCGCGACGAGCTTCGCTCTCGCGGCGCCGGCCATTTCTGGGCCCCGCTCAGCGCGGTCCCAGCAGCTGAGCGACGTACGTGGCGACGTCGGGGACGCGCTGCACGTCCATCCCCACGTACATGTCCAGCGGATCGATCAGGATGGGCGTGACGCCGGCGGCGCGGGCCCCGTCGACGTCGATGGCGGGGACGTCGCCCAGCATGACCGCCGCCGAGGCAGGGACGCCCAGTCGATCGAGCGCGATCTGGAAGATGGCCGGATCCGGTTTGGCGACGCCCACCACCCAGGAGTCGACGACCGTCTCGAGATAGCGGTCCAGGCCCACGGACTTCAGCATGGCCTCCACCGTGCCCTCGCTGTTCGAGACGACGGCCATGCGGATGCCGGCGGCCTTCAGTCGGGCCAGCGCCTCCTCGACCCCGTCGCCCACGCGGCACCAGATGTTCTGCTCCAGGTGGCGGGCCCAGATGTGCTGGGCGGCCTCCCCCAAGGTGGACGTGCCGGCGCTGGCGCCAGCCAGGTCCAGCATTCTCTCGAAAAACTGGGCGCCCCCGGTCTTGGGGCGCGCCGCTTCCTGGGCACGCGTGAACGCCCAGCCGAACTGGGCCAGGCCGCGGCGCGCCTCGCTCTCGACGCGCGCCAGCGCCTGGGCGCCCACCGTCACACCCGCGCTGGTCGCGTGACGCGCGATCATCGCGTGGTCGGGAAAAGTCAGCGTGAAGCCGACGTCGAGGAGGACGACGGCCGGTCTGGTCTGGGACAAGATTGCATTGCTCCGGCTGCGAGCGGACGCTTATAACCCACCGCATGGTGCGGCTGAACCGGATCTACACGAAGGCAGGCGACGGCGGACAGACGCGCCTGGTGGGCGGACAGCAGGTGCCCAAGAACGCGCCGCGCATCGACGCGTATGGCACCGTCGACGAGCTGATGGCCTGCCTGGGCCTGGCCCGCACGGCGCTGGCGGACCCGGAAGCGCCCGAGGGCGCGGCCGCGCTGGAAGGCATCCTGCGCCGGATCCAGAACGAGCTGTTCAACGTGGGCAGTGATCTGGCCACCCTGCCGCCCGACCGCCATCCCCAGCGGCCGCGCGTCACCGAGCGTCACGTGGAGGCGCTGGAGCGGGAGATGGACGCCTGGAACGAAGCGCTCCCCGAGCTGCGCAGCTTCATCTTGCCCGGCGGCGGCCTGGTGGCGTCGTATCTGCATCTGGCGCGAACGGTGTGCCGCCGGGCCGAGCGCCAGGTCGTGGGGATCACCGCCGACGAGCCGGCCGACTCCCAGAACCTGCGCTACCTGAACCGCCTGTCGGACGCGCTGTTCGTGATGAGCCGGCACGCCAGCCGCCTGTACGGCGAGCCCGAACCGCTGTGGGAGCCCGAAAAGACCTGAGCGCGCCGGCTAGAAGCGAACGGCGACGCCGCCGCTGAGATCGAAGTTGTACGTGAAGTTGGGGAAGCCCAGCACCGAGGTGAGGTCGATCAGCACGCCCACGTTGGGCAGGATGGCCAGCAGCACGCCCCCGCCCGGACCCGCGAAGATGGGACCCGAGACGACGGTGTCGACGCAGACCTGATCGCCGTTCACGCCGCACACGGGGGGCAGCGAGTTCTTGAACTTCACCAGGTGGCGGATCTGTCCGCCCCCCAGCGCCAGCGAGAAGTAGGGCCGGAACAGCCCCGAGCCGAACAGCCAGGTGCCGCGCGCCAGCACGGAGATGGCCGACTTCGTGCGCGTGCTGCACAGGTGGTCCGGGCCGCACTTCTCCAGATCGGCCGGATACATCATCTGGTAGGCAGGCGACAGATACTTGTCCAGGTTCAGCGGCGTCGTGCCCGACACGATCTGATAGCGGAGCTGCAGCGACAGCCGGAAGCTGGGCGTGATGTAGTAGCCGACCTCGGGCGTGATCTGCGCCGCCGAGGCGGGGGCGAAACCGGGGCTCACCTTGTTGCGGTCGTTGATCTCGCCGTTGCCCGTGGTGAAGCCGTAGCCGATGCCCCCCGTCAGGCTGACGAAGTACGGATGGCCGGCCTCTTCCTCGCAGTCGTCGCCTTCGCAGTCGCCGCCGCCCGAGCCGCCCTTCTCTGCGGGACCGGACAGCGCGACGCTGTACGGACGCTCCTCGGAGCCGCTGGTGGCGATCGAGTCGGCGTTGTCGTCGTCGTTGTCGGCCTCGATGTAGTAGGTGATCAAGTTCCCGTCGGTGGCGCTGGCCGGGATCTCCGCCGTGTACTTGTTGCCCGCTTTCTTCATCTCGCGCTCCAGGTACTCGGGCGCCCCTTCGGGCCGGTACTCGAGCATGACCTTGGTGAAGCCCTTCACGTCCGAACCGACGATGGCCGTGATGGGGATGGCCTTGCCGCGGCGCGCGCGCGAAGGGGGCGTGTGCTGGATGCCCTTCACGTCCTCGTCGACGGGCGGCCGGGGGGCCTCGGGGGGCAGCGCCCCGGAGCCGTCGCCGCCGGAGGGCGGAGCGCCCGCGGGCGGCATGTCGTTGCCGGCCGACTTGAACGCCTCCAGGATTTCCGGATTTGCCAGCGCCTTGGTGACCTGGATCTCGGGCTCTATCTCCAGCGCCTTCTTGAATTGCTTGATGCCCAGGTCCTGCTGCTTCGCGGCGATCAGGACCACGCCCATGTGGATGTGCGTGCGGGCGGCGACGGGATGCTTATCGAGGCCGGCGCTGGTGCACATGTCCAGGGCCTGCTTCAGCAGCTTGCGCGCCTCCTCGAACTCCAGGTCGTTGTAGGCGTCCAGCGCCTTCTTGTTCAGCTGGGTGATCTTCTCGATCGCCGGGTTGTTGTCGTCGTTCTGTGCCCCCGCGGATCGCCCCAGGCACGCCAAAAGTACGAACGTCGCGAAGATCCCGAACCCGGTCCGAAGTCCTCTAGGCGTCAATGGGGTCTCCTCGCAACGGCAGGGAAAGTCACGACAAACTGGCCTCCGACGGTATCCGACCCCACGTTTGCGGTCAACGGCGAGGCCCCCTCGGGGCGGCTGTCCGGCGAAAGCGGCGCCGGGCAGAAATCCGCGTATCATTAGACGATCATGACGAAGTCGCGTCTGGTTCCCCTGGTGGTGTTGCTGGGTGCCTGCGTGGGCGTTCATCTGATGTGGCGAGGCAGCGCGTCGCGAGACCCCGCCGCCAAGCCCGACACCGCGGCCGCCGACCTGGCGGAGGCGGCGGGATGGGCCTCCGCCCACGACGAGACCACGCTGGTCGTCGATTACCGCGACGATGTCACGGACGCCGACCTGGCGGCCACCCCGGAGGTGGAGGAGCCGGTCAGCCGCTGGTCGGCCGTCGATCGGGTCTACCGGGTTCACTTCCGGTCGGTCGCCGAGGCGGCCGCGGCCGCGCGCCGGCTGGGCGCCGACCCGCGCGTCGAGTCCGTCAGCTGGGACGCCGAGGCCGCGATCCCGCCCGACGAGGAGTCGCAGGAGATCGCCGCCCCGAACGACAAGTCGATGCAGGCCGAGTGCGCGCCGCGCACCAGCGCAGCGCACGCCGGCTTCCCCAGTGATCCCTGCTACCGCTACCAGTGGCACCTGAACCAGATCGGCCTGCCCGCCGCCTGGAAGCTGGGCCAGGGCGAGGGGGTGATCGTGGCCGTCGTCGACACGGGCGTCAGCCGCGTCCCCGACCTGGCCGACACGAAGTTCGTCCCCGGCTACAACTTCATCGCCGACAACGAGGATGCTTCGGACGACCACGGTCACGGCACGCACGTGGCCGGCACCATCGCCCAGTCGACGCACAACAACCTGGGCGTCAGCGGCGTGGCCTTCAAGGCGTCGATCATGCCGCTGAAGGTCCTGTCGGCGCGCGGCTCCGGCTCGATGGCCGGCATCGCCCAGGCCATCCGCTTCGCGGCCGATCACGGCGCGCAGGTCGTGAACATGAGCCTGGGCGGCCCCATGCCCGTGGGCGCCATCGGCAGCGCCGTGAAGTACGCCCACGACAAGGGCGTCACCGTCATCGCCGCCGCCGGCAACGACGGGCGCGGCAAGGTCAGCTACCCGGCCCGCTATGCGGGCGTGGTGGCGGTCGCCGCGACGCAGTTCGACGGGTCGACCACGTTCTACTCGAACTGGGGACCGCAGATCGACATCGCGGCCCCGGGCGGCAACACGCGCGTCGATCAGAACCGCGACGGCAAGCCAGACGGCGTCCTGCAAAACACCATCGTGCCGGGCAACATCACCCAGAACGACTACCTGTGGTTCATGGGGACGTCCATGGCGGCGCCCCACGCGGCGGGCGTCGCGGCGCTGATCGTCGGCGCCGGCGTGACCAAGCCCGACGCCGTCGAGCGGATGCTGATCGAGACGGCGAAGAAGCCGGTCGGCAAGTCGGACGGCGGCGAGGCGGGCCGCTTCGACGACCACTACGGCGCCGGCGTGATCGACGCCCTGGCCGCGCTGAAGAAGATCCGCGCCGGCCGCGGGGCGGGCGAGCTGGGTCTGGGCGTCGCCTTCGCGCTGGCCGGGCTGATGACGCTGGGCCGCCGCGGGCGGTTCGCCGGCAAGCTGGGCCTGGGGTTCGTCCCCGCGCTGATCCTCGGATCGTCCGGCCTGTTCGTGCTGCCGTTCTTGTTCGGCGACACTTCGGGCACGGTGGGCCTGCTCTCGAACGGCGTGCTCGATGGCCTGGACGCGGTCCTGCGCCCGAGCTTGCGTGGCACGCCGCTGGTGTGGAGCCTGCTGCTGCCGCTGGGCGCGACGGCGATCTTCTACGGCATGCCGCGCCTGCGCGGCGTGCTGGCCGGCTTTGGCTTCGGCATCGCGGGTGCCCTGCTGTTCGCCGCCATCTCCGACAGCTTCGACGTCCGCCTGATCCCGAACCTGCTCGACCGCCCCTGGCTGGCCGTGAACGCCCTGGCCTCGGCCACCCTGGCCACGGCCGTCTTGCGCCGCTGAGCAAGGCCCGGACGCGGGCGAAAATAGATCCCCCGCCGGGCCGGCACCTCCGCTTTCAGCGCAGGCGTGGGCTTTACGCCTGGCGGGCGTGAGTCTGGCGTGGCCCTGCGGCCATGAAGTCCTTCAGAGGCGCCGGCTCGTGGGGGGCGGCGACATGAACGCGTCCGTGCCCTGCCATACCAACGCTGACTGCCCGCAGGGCACCTATCAGGACCGTTATTCGTGCTTCATCCCCGCACCGATCGGTGACGGCAGCACGTGCGCGACGGCCCCGGCGGGTAGATGCGTCTCGACCGGCTCGGGCGCGCCGCTGCGCCGCCGCCTCAGTAACTGACGCTCAGCCGGGGCGCTTCAGAAAACGCGCCAGGATCGTCTTGATGCCGGCCTGGGGGAAGCGCATGGTGACCTTCAGATCGGTGCCGGCGCCCTGCCAGCCGCGCACCTCGCCCACGCCGAACTGCGGATGGGCCAGCTTCATGCCCACGACCAGGCCCCCCTCGTCGCCGCCGCCGGCGTCGTAGTCGACGACCAGCTCGCCGCCCTCCGCGCGCGAGCGTGGCGGCGGTGAGGGCCGCGGCGGCGTGCGCCCTCGACCGAGCGCCGGCGTGCCGTAGCGCTCGCTCTGATGGTCGTCGCGGCTCCAGCGGCCGCCCCAGGGCCCCTGCCCTTCCGTGTCGCCGTAGCCGTACCCGGCCGGGCGCGCCATCACGATCATGTCCAGGGCGTCGCCAGGCAGCTCGGAGAGAAAGCGGCTGGGGACACCGGGTAGCTCTTGCCCGGACAGCCGGCGGCGGCGCACCCGCGTCAGCAGCAGGTTCTTGCGCGCGCGCGTGACCGCCACGTAGCACAGGCGGCGCTCCTCCTCGACGGCGCTGTCGTCGTCGACGCTGCGGGCGTGCGGGAAGATGCGCTCCTCCATGCCGGTGATGAACACCGTGGGAAACTCCAGCCCCTTCGCCGTGTGCACCGTCATCAACGAGACGGCGCCCTTCTCGGCGTCGTAGCCGTCGACGTCGGAGACCAGCGCCACCCGCTCGAGGAAGCCGGACAGCGTGGGATCCTCGGCTTCCTTCTCGTACTCGCGCATCTGCGCGATCAGCTCCATCAGGTTCTCCAGGCGCCCCTCTGCCTCCATGGTCGACTCGGACGCCAGCGCGTCGCGGTAGCCGGACTCCTCCATCACCTTCTCGGCCAGGTCGGCGGGCCCCAGCTGATCGGTGAAGCCGCGCAGTCGCTGCATCAGCTCGACGAAGGCGGCCACCTTCTTTCGCGGCCCGGACCCCAGCAGCGCCTCGCTGCGGGCGGCGTCCTCCAGCGCGTCCCAGAAAGACAGGTGCCGTTCGTTCGCGTAGCTGGCCACCCGGTCCACCGTGGCGTCGCCGATGCCGCGGGCGGGGATGTTGATGATCCGCTGCAGCGCCATCACGTCGTCGGGGTTGATCAGGCCGCGCAGGTAGGCGATCAGCGTCTTGATCTCGGCACGATCGAAGAACCGCGTGCCGCCCACCACGATGTAGGGGATGTCGCGCGCCCGCAGCGCGTCCTCCAGGGCCCGGGACTGGGCGTTCGTCCGGTAGAAGACCGCGAAGTCGCGCGGGCTCATGTCCGTTCGCAGCCCGTCGGCGATGCGGCCCGCCACGAAGTCGGCCTCGTCCCGTTCGGTCTCCCCCTCGAACATCACGATCAGCTCGCCGTCGCCGGCGTTGGTGAACAGGTGCTTGGGCCGCCGCTCGGTGTTGCGGGCGATGATGGTGTTGGCGGCGCGCAGGATGTGACCGGTCGAGCGGTAGTTCTGCTCCAGCTTCACCACGCGCGCGCCCTCGTGATCGCGCTCGAAATCCAGGATGTTGCGGATGTCGGCGCCCCGCCAGCCGTAGATCGACTGGTCCTCGTCGCCCACCACCGTGATGCTGTGGGTGCGGCGCGACAGGTGCCGCACCAGCCGGTACTGCACGGCGTTGGTGTCCTGGAACTCGTCGACCAGCACGTGATCGAAGCGCTCGAAGATCTCCTCGCGCGCCGGCGTCGGCTCCTCGCACAGCCGCAGGGCGTTCAGCAGCAGCCCGCCGAAGTCGGTGGCGTTGGCGGCGCGCAGCCGCTCCTCGTACAGGCGATAGGCCTTCGCCACCACGTCGTCGAAGTAGTCGGTGGGGTTGAAGTCCGCGGCGGCCACGCCCTGGTTCTTCTGGCGATCGATGGCCGACAGCACCTGCCGGACCGGAAACAGCCGCTCCGGGACCGCCAGGTCGGTCAGCACGCGCGACAGCAGCCGCTTCTGATCGTCGTCGTCGTAGACGACGAAGTCCTTCCTCAGCCCCACGTGCGTGCCCCACTGGCGCAGCAGCCGCGCGGAGAGGGCGTGGAACGTCCCCAGCCACAGGCCGCCCGCGCTGACCCTCAGCCGCTCCCACAGCAGGTGCGACACCCGCTCGCGCATCTCGCCCGCCGCCTTGTTCGTGAACGTGACGGACAGGATGCGGCGGGGATCGGCGCCCGCCGCGATCAGGCGCGCGATGCGGTAGGTGATGACGCGGGTCTTCCCCGAACCGGCGCCCGCCACCACCAGCAGCGGCTGCCCCGGCGCGGTGGCCGCCTCCAGCTGAGGTCCGTTCAGCTCCTTCGACAGCTTCTCGATCGAGAACGGCGTCTTCTCGACGTCGATGGGCTTCCGGGGGATGGGCGGTCGGGCCCCGGCGGCCGCGGCCTGGGGGGCGGGCGCGAGGGGGGGCGGGGACGGCGCCTTCTCGAGGTCGCCCGCCGCCGCGACGGCCGGGGGCGCCTTCTCGAGGTCGCCCGCCGCCGCGACGGCCGGGGGCGCCTTCGGGGCCTCGCTGGCCGGCGTGCCGCCTCCGCCCGCCGCGGGCGCAGCTGTCGCACCTGTCGCCGCCGGCCGCTGGCCCTCGGGCTGCGGCGGTTGGACCGGCGGTTCCCCGAATAGGCCCAGCTGCGCCATCTACTTCCCGATGATGTGCCGCGCGGCCAGCAGCTCGATGATCTTGGCCGCCACTTCCGCCTCGGGCTCGTTGCCGGCGATGCGCAGGTCGCAGGGCTGGGCGCTGGTGCCGTCCGGATCGATCTCGATGGCCAGGGTGGGCGAATCGGGGATCAGCGACTGCACCGCCCCGAAGTCGGCCAGCCCGATCGAGTTCGTGGTCGACACGACGATCAGGCCGGCGTCCAGCAGCAGGTGCGCCACCTCGCCGAAGCGGCGCACCAGCTCGGCCTGGGAGGCGTCGATCCAGACCAGATCCTGATCCACGCCCAGCAGCACGTTCGTGCCGTCCAGCAGGTACACGTTGCGGTGCTGCTCGAACAGCACGGTCTCCAGGGCGCGGGCATAGCGGTGCTTGCCCATGCCCGACTTCTTCCCCACGAACATCACCAGCGCCGCCTGGTGGCCGTAGCGCTCGGCGCGCTCGCCGGCGCTGACGGCGCCCTTCACCCAGTTGAAGTCGCGGCGGCGCGCCTCCGAGCGCAGGTCGGCCTGGTCGTCCGACTCGGCTGCCGTGATGATGCCGCCGCCCGCCACGTCATAGCCGTCGACGATCACGAAGCGCCCCGTCGACTCGCTGTCGCTGATCAGGTCGAAGGCCACCGGATTGCGGGTCTCCAGGATGACGTCCGCCACGTCGTGACGGCCCACGTGATCCTTGGCCAGCTCGCCGGACACCTCCGAGGCGTCGATGACCTTGAGCAGCTTGTGGATGCGCACCGGCGTGGCCATGGTGTGCACCTTCAGCTTGTAGTCGCGCCCCTGCAGGAACGGCTTGCGGCCCAGCCAGATCAGGTTGGCGCGCAGGCGGGTGCTGACCTGAGGCAAATCTTCCTTGCGGTCGGCGTGGCTCATGATCTCGCCGCGGGTGACGTAGATCTCCTCGCTGAGCGTGAAGCCGGTCGACCAGCCCGCGTCGATCTCGGTGCGCGGCGCCGCGTGAAAGGCCTCGATGCTCTTCACCGTCGTGCTCTTGTTCGAGGGCGAGAACACCACCTTGTCGCCGACCCTCACCTTCCCCGATTCGATGCGGCCGGCGATGATGCGGCGGTCGTCACCGTGCTTGGTGAACTTGTAGACCGCCTGCACGGGCATGCGGAAGGCCGCCGCCGCCTTGCTGGGGGCCATGGTGAAGGCGTCCAGCGTCTCCAGCAGCGTGGGCCCCTTGTACCAGGGCATCTTCGGGCTGCGCGTGGCCAGGTTCTCGCCGCCGATGGCGCTGACCGGGACGAACTGCTTGGGGCTGACCGCGCCGATGCCGGCCAGGAACTGGCGGTACTCGCCCTCGATCTTCTTGAAGTGGCCCTCGTCGTGCCCGACCAGATCCATCTTGTTCACGCACACCACCACCTGCCTGATGCCCAGCATCGACAGGATGTAGCCGTGACGGCGGCTGTTCTCGCGCACCCCCTCCTTGGCGTCGATGATCAGCGCGGCGGCCTCGGCGCGGGCGGCCCCCGAGATCATGTTCTTCAGGAACTCGATGTGCCCGGGGGCGTCGATGATGATGTAGTCGCGCAGGGCGGTCTTGAAGAAGCAGCGCGCGGTGTCGATGGTGATGCCCTGGTCCTGCTCGTCCGACAGCGCGTCCAGCAGGAACGCGTACTCGAAGGGCTTGCCGGTGCGCTCGCACTCGCGCCGCACGGCCTCCAGCTTGCCTTGCGGCAGCGAGCCGGTGTCCGCCAGCAGGCGGCCCACCACCGTCGACTTGCCGTGATCGACATGGCCCACCACGACGATCTGCATCTGGGGACGGACGATCTCTCGCAGATCGAGCTTCGGGGATGTGGCGGGGGTGGCGTCAGTCATGAACGTTCGTGCTTCTCCAAGGCTCTACGGGTCGGCTGGCGGTCTGAGAGAACGGCGGGCCGCTACATGTAGCCGTCGCGGCGCAGCTCCTCCAGGCCGTGCTTGCCGTCTTGCAAGCGGCCCGAGCGCTCGGCGATGTTCCGCAGCTTCCCGCTGCGCAGCTCGACGATGATCTCGTCCACGTTGCGGGCGGTGCTGTGGATGGGCGCCTGGCACGGCCCGCAGCCGAGGCTGCGGTACCGCGTCCCGGTCCCCTGATCGTAATACAGCGACACCGTGGGGATGTTCTCGCGCTTGATGTACTCCCACACGTGCAGCTCGGTCCAGTCCAGCAGCGGGTGGATGCGCACGTGCGTCCCGGGCGCGAAGTCGGTCTTGAACTGGTTCCAGAACTCGGGCGGCTGATCGCCCACGTCCCAGGCGTTGTTCTTGTCGCGTGGCGAGAAGTAGCGCTCCTTCGACCGGCTCCCCTCCTCGTCGGCGCGCGCCCCCACGATGACGCCGTGGTACGGCTCGCGATCGGCGTCGAGGTCGTAGCTGCCCGTCTTCAGGTTCAGGCGCTTGCGGACCGTCGTCCCCTGCAGCGTACCCTTCAGCGCGTCACGCTTCAGGATGCCGCAGCAGTCGACGCGGGTCAGCTTGTCGGGGTGACCTTCGGGCAGGTGCTGCGTGGCCGGGAAGGTGCGCCCGGCCGCGATGGCCTCGCTGTCCTGTCCCACCACCATCTGCAGCCTGTACTCCAGGGCCAGCCGATCGCGGTACGCGATCATCTCCGGCAGCTTGTAGCTGGTGTCGATGTGCACCAGGGGAAACGGCACGTGGCCGAAGAAGGCCTTGCGGGCCAGCCACAGCAGCACGGTGGAATCCTTCCCGATCGACCAGAGCATGCACAGCCGCTCGAAGTGACGGAAGGCCTCGCGCAGGATGTAGACGCTTTGTTGTTCCAGTTGATCCAGGCTGTCCATGGTCTTCTCGAAGCGCGAAGCGCGAAGCCGAATCGGCGGCGACGGCGGGGGCTGAACATTGGCCGATCGAGCGGCCCGCTGCAAGGCCGGCGGGCCTCCCGCAACGCCGACGATCGCGCTCAGTTCGGCGCGGCCAGCAGCTCGCGTTCCGCTTCCTTCAGCGTCTGCTTCCACTCGGTGTCGCCCGGCACCGCGGCCACCGCCTTGCGGTACATGCGGACGGCGTCGCCGATGCGGCCGGACTTGCGCAGCAGATCGCCGAAGTCGATCAGGGTCTGGTGACACCCGTCGCGATCGTTCTTCAGCGCCGCCTCGAACAGCTCGCTGGCGCGGGTCAGGTGGCCGGCGTGCCCATGCTCGACGGCGGCCTGGTGCAGCGCCCAGTGATCCTCGGGATCGATCTTCAGCGCGTCGTCGTAGGCGGCTGCCGCCTCGGCGTGCCGTTCCATCTCGGCGTAGACGTCGCCCCGGATGGCGGCCACGAAGAAGGGATCGCCGCCGCGCTCGGCCGCGGCGCCAATGGCCTCCAGCGCCTCCAGCGTCCGCTCCTGCTCCAGCAGCACCTGGGCCAGCTTCGCGAACCCCAGCCCGTAGCTGTCGTCGATCTCGACCACCTTGCGGAAGGCGCGCTCGGCCGCCCGGTAGTCGCCCGCCTCCAGTTCGGCGTCGCCCAGCTCGCGCCAGCCCTCGACCAGGCCCGGGTTGAACTGCGTGGCCTTGCGCGCCGCCGCCAGCGCGGCCCGATCGTGGGTGGCGTTCAGGGCCTCGGCCAGCAGCGCCCACGCCGCCCCCAGCTCGGGCAGCTGCTCGACGGCGGCGCGGCCCAGCCGCACCGCCTCGTCGGGACGGCCCAGCTCCAGCGCCTCGCGGGCGCGGCGCAAGGAGCGCAGGCCCGACACCGTCGCGGGGCTGCGGGGTTCCTTCACCCGGGCGATGTCCGGATCGTCGGGCACCAGCGCCGCCACGATGCGCGAACCCAGATCGACCCGCAGGCGGACCTCGGGCGCGTCGGCCTCTTCGGGATCGGCGCCCATGGCGTGCAGCGCCTCGACCCGCCAGAAGGCGCCGGTGGCGGTGGCGCCGTCGGCCAGCAGGCGGCGCGCCGTGGCCACGGCGGCCGCGTCACCGCGCTCCGAGGCCAGCACGTAGACGACGGCCGCCGCGTCCAGCCGGGCGTCGTCGTCGCGCGCCGTCAGTGGCTCCAGCGCCATGGCGTCCTCGAAGGCGCGGCCCGCCGCCGACCAGTCCTGGTGCAGGGCGGAGCGCATACCGACCGCGAACAGCAGGGCCGGCGTGGGAGGGGTAGCGGCCCGCACCGCGGAGGCCAGCGTGGCGTCGACGGCGGCGTCATCGCCCGCCTCCTCCTGCAACTGCGCCAGTTCCAGCCAGTGATCGGCCAGGCCCGGATCGCGCCGCGTGCGCTCCTCGGCCAGGGTCAGCGACCGGGGCGGCCGGGTCCCCTCCCCTTCGGACACCGGGGCCCCGGCGGCGGCGCCCGCGGTCAGCTCCGCGGCCAGCACGTTGAGGAAGCGCAGCAGGGAGGTGCCCACGCGATCGAGCCCCCCGGAGGTTATCTCGACCACCGGCCACTCCCCGTCCGGGGTGGCGCCCTCCGCGTCCAGGGCGTACTGGCGTCCCGCGTTCTCCAGGAACGGCCACAGACCGGTGTGTCCGGCCGACGCGATCGCGGGCAGCCGCTCGGCGGCCTCGGCCAGGGTCAGCAGCTTCGAACCCCCGGGAAGGCGCCCGCCATCGTGCGCGGCCAGGAACGCCTTCAGTCCCGGGGGCGGGGGACCGCCGAAGATGGCGGCGAACCGGCTGTCCGCGTCAGCCCCCAACCCGGGGAGCAACGACACCCCGGGGACGGCCGCCAGCTCCCGTTCGAGCGCCCCTACCAACGTCCGAACCGGGTCAACCATTGGTGACCATTTATTCGGTCGGCGTCATCGAAGCAAGGCGCAAATTCCTGCCCCCAGGCGCCGGCCGAACGCCGCCGTGGTCGCCCCGCGCACACCGGTCATGCCACTGCCTACCCTGTGGATAACTGTGCGGCCATGTCCGCAAGCAATTGAAATTGAACAAAAAAATCTGGACTGGTCTATAATGGGCGTTGGCCGGCTTACGACCGTAGCGCGAGTTCAGTCACGCTAGTAGCGAGGGATCATAGATGGGCAAAATCTTAATTTGTGACGACGAGGAACAGCTTTGCCGGGGCCTGTCCAGGCTGCTGCGAAGTGACGGTCACGACGTCGTCACGGCCGATGGGCCGGAAGGCGCGGCGCGGATCGTGGCGGACCATTTCGACCTGATCTTGACCGACATCCGCATGCCGGGCGTGGACGGCTTCGAGATCATCAAGACCGCGCGCAACCACGTGCCGCACACCCCGGTCATCGCCATGAGCGGCAACGCGGAGATCCCCGACGCAGTGCGCGCAATGCACGCGGGCGCGCGGGATTTCCTGATCAAGCCGTTCGACAAGAACGCCCTGTCCGAAGCAATGGCGGCGGTCTTCAAGCCGGCGCCCACCGTTGAGGAGGCGCCTGACCCGCGGGCCTGGCGCGACCGACACGCGCCCTGGTTGCTGGGCGACGACCCGGCCATGGTGCCGGCCTTGTCGCTGCTGGCGCAGGTGGCCGACACGCGCTGCACGGTGCTGATCACCGGCCAGTCCGGCACCGGCAAGGAGCTGGCGGCGCGCTCGCTGCACGCGGGCTCGTCGCGCGCCAAGAAGCCTTTCGTGGCCGTCAACTGCGCGGCCATCCCGCCGACGCTGGTCGAGTCCGAGCTGTTCGGGCATGCGCGCGGGGCCTTCACGGGCGCCACCACCGCCCGCCTGGGCCGCTTCGGTCAGGCCGACACCGGCACCATCTTCCTGGACGAGGTGGGCGAGATGGAGCTGGGCGTGCAGGCCAAGCTGCTGCGCCTGATCCAGGACGGCGAGCTGTGCCCGGTGGGCGAGGAGGTGCCGCACAAGATCGACGTGCGCGTGGTGGCGGCCACCAATCGCAACCTGGAGACCGAGGTGGCGGCGGGCCGCTTTCGCGCCGATCTGTACTGGCGCCTGAACGTGTTCCCCATCGAGATGCCCAGCCTGGCCCAGCGGCACAGCGACATCGTGCGCCTGGCCGAGCACTTCGTCGGTCGCGCCAACGAGCGCCACCGCCGTCAGGTGCAGGGCTTCGACCCCCAGGCTCAGGCGCTGATGAAGGCCTATCACTGGCCGGGCAACATCCGGGAGCTGGAGAACCTGGTGGAGCGGCTGGTGATCGTGAAGGGGAGCGGCGTGCTGACACCGGCCGATCTGCCGGCGACCATGCGCGCCTCGCGCGTCACACCGCCGCAGGGCGCGCCCGTCCCCGACTTTCCCGAGAACGGCACCGATCTGAAGACGCTGCTGGAGGCCGTCGAGGAGAAGATGATCGGCGAGGCGCTGGTGCGCACGAACGGCAACAAGAACCGCGCCGCCGAGCTGCTGGGCCTGAACCGCACCACCCTGGTCGAGAAGCTGCGCCGCCGCCGCACCGGCAACAACCCGCAGGCCTGAAATACAAGGGGGGACGAATCCCCCCTTGCGTCTATCGCGGGCGGGCCCCCGCGCTCAGGAGAGCTTCGGCAGCGCGGCGGCGATGCGGGCCACGCCCTCCTCGACGTTCTTCATCGAGGTGGCGTAGGACAGGCGGATGAACCCGGGCGCGCTGAAGGCCGAGCCCGGCACCACGGCGACGCGGGCCGCCTCGATCAGGTACTCGCACAGCTGCGCGTCGTTCTCCAGCTTCTTGCCGTCGGGCGTCTTCTTGCCGATGAACGAGGACAGATCGGGGAACGCGTAGAACGCGCCCTTCGGCTCGACGCAGGTGACGCCCGGGATCTCGCGCAGCGCCTTGACCATGGCCTTGCGGCGCTTGTCGAACTCCACGCGCATGGTCTCCAGCTCGTCGGTCGGCCCCTCGATGGCGGCCAGCGCGGCGGCCTGGCTGACGGCGGCGGCGTTGGTGGTCGACTGCCCCTGCAAGGTGCCCATGGCGACGACCAGCTCCTTCGGCGCGGCCGCGAAGCCGATGCGCCAGCCGGTCATGGCGAACGACTTGGAGACACCGTCCACGATGATGGTCCGGGCGCGGACCTCCGGGGAGATGCTGGCCGGCTGGAAGAACTTCGCGTCTCCGTAGATCAGCGTGCGGTAGATGTCGTCGGTGATGATCCAGAAGTCGTGCTTCACCGCCAGGTCGGCGATGGCGCGCACCGAGCCCTCGTCCAGCATGGCGCCGGTCGGATTGCAGGGCGACGAGTAGAGGATGGCGCGCGTGCGGGGCGAGATGGCCTTCTCGATGTCGGCGATCTTCGGCACGAAGTTGTTGGCGGCGGCGCCCAGCACCACCACCGGGCGGCCCCCCGCCATCTTCACGATCTCGTTGTAGCTGCCCCAGGCCGGAGCCGGGATGATGACCTCGTCGCCCTCGTCGACGATGGCGTGCATGGCGTTGAACAGCGACTGCTTGGCGCCGGCGCTGACGATGATCTCGCTCGCCTCGAAGGACAGGTTGTGGGCCTTGCCCAGCCACTTGGCGACCGCGGCCCGCAGCGCCGGCGTCCCCTCGACCTGGGTGTACTTCGTGGCGCCCGCGTCCAGCGCGCGCTTGGCCGCCTCCTTGATGTGGGCGGGCGTGTCGAAGTCGGGTTCTCCGGCTCCGAAGCTGATGACGTCAAGTCCCTTGGCGCGCAGGGCCGCCGCCTTGGCGGACACGGCCAGCGTGGGGGACGGTTCGATGAGCGACAGACGGCGCGACAGCTTCACGGACTTCTCCTTCGATCTCGTTTTCTTCGATCTCGTTGCGGGTTTTGCGTTTGGTTCAGGTCTCGAACAGGCGCCCCGGTTTTCCCGCGGCCTTGTTCGTCTTCAGCGCTTCGAACTTGCGCGCCAGCGAAGCGGCGACGGCCGGCGGAACCATCCGCGAGACGTCTCCCCCCATCAGCGCCACCTCTTTCACCAGCGAAGAGGATACATAAAAGCTCTCCTCGCTGGTCATCAGAAATATCGTCTCGACCTCGGGGGCCAGGTGACGGTTCATGTGCGCCGCCTGGAACTCGTACTCGAAGTCGGCCAGGGCGCGCAGGCCGCGGATGACGGTGGTGGCGCCGCGGCGGCGCATGTAGTCGACCAGCAGTCCCTCGAAGGCGTCCACCTCGATGCGGGGGTCGTGATCGACGGCGTCCATGATCATCTCGCGCCGCTCCTCCACCGAGAACAGCGGCGTCTTGCGGACGTTCACCGCCAGCGCCACCACCAGCCGGTCGAAGATCTTCAGCGAACGCTTCAGGATGTAGGCGTGGCCGTTGGTGATGGGATCGAAGGTGCCCGGGTAGACCGCCAACCGCGACAGCCCGCCGGCATCCGGGGCGTCCCCGGCGCTCACGAGCGACCCGACCGGTAGAACGACAGCTCGCTGTCTCCGTATTCGCGGTGGTTGGTCAGGAACAGGCCGCCCACCGACGGGGGCGGCCGGTGGCGCTTGTCGTGCTCGACGATGACCACCGCGCAGCCGGCCAGCAGGCTCAGCTCCGTCAACTCGGCCAGGATCGACTCGGTCTCGTTCGCGTACGGCGGGTCCATGAACACCCAGGCGAACTTTTCTTCCCGGCCCACCGAGGCCGCCAGCCGTCGCAGGCCGGTGCGGACGTCGGCCCCGATCACCGTGCTGCGGCCGGCGAGCGCGAGCTCGCGCAGGTTGTGGCGCAGCGCCGCCAGCGCGTTGCGGTCTCGCTCGATGAACACGGCGTGGGAGGCCCCGCGCGAGAGCGCCTCCATGCCCAGCGCGCCCGTCCCCGCGAACAGGTCCAGCACGGCCCCGTCCGGCGGCGGGCCCAGGATGTTGAAGATGGCCTCCCGGATCTTGGCGGCCGTGGGCCGCGTACGCAGCCCGCGCGGCGCCTTCAGCCTGCGGCCTCGATCCGTCCCTCCGGTCAGGCGCATCGTTCGGATTCTCCTAGCCCGCCAGACCACGACCGTCAAATGGGGCCAACCGCCCGCGCCGCCGAAGGGTGGAGCCCCAGGAAGGCAATCGGATGGCGACGCGATGGGTCATCCGCCTTTCAGCTTTTGCCCGTCTGTGCCGAGGTGTTCACCAGCCCCGCGGACCCATCTGCTACATTGGAGCCTTGGATGTCGAGCGTTTGCGCCTTCTTTGATCTCGATAGGACCCTGGTTTCCTGCAACACGGGACGTTTGTTCCTGAAAGACTTGCGGAAACGGGGCGAGATCTCGCTGGCCCGGGTGGTCCGCGCGCTGGGATGGCTGGTCAAGTACCACTTCTCGCTGCTGGACATCGAGGCGATCGCCAAGAACGTCCTGTCCGGCATGCGCGGCCAGCATGAGGGCGATTTCGCCGAGCAGTGCCGCCGCCTGGTGGAGCGCGCCGTGTTGCCGCGCCTGCAGGTCGAGGGCCTGGACAAGATCGCCCACCACCGCGCCGCGGGGCACCGCATCGCCATCCTGTCCACCTCGCCGTCGTACATTGCCCGACCCGTCGCCGAGAAGCTGGGCATGGACTTCGTCCTCTCCACGCGGCTGGCGGTGAAGGACGGGCTGTTCACCGGCGAGCTGGAAGGCCCCGCCTGCTACGGCAAGGGCAAGGTCCACTGGGCCGAGGAGCTGGGGGATAAGATGAGCCTGGACCTGGACAACTGCTGGTTTTACACCGATTCTTACACTGACCTTCCCATGCTCGAGCGCGTCGGCCACCCCGTCATAGTCAATCCCGATCCTCGCCTCCGCCGGACGGCCCGCCGCCGCGGGTGGAGCGTCGAGGCCTGGGCCGAGGCCGCGGCGTGAGCATCTTCCAGGCGCCCTGGTACACGCCCGCGGTCCAGCGCCTGCTGGACCTGACCCTGGAGGAGGACGCCGGCCGGGGCGACGTCACCTCGGCGGCGCTGATAGACGAGGGCCAGGAGGCCGAGGCAGACATCGTCGCCAAGGAGCGGCTGGTGGTGTGCGGCCTGGGGATCGCCGAGGCGGTCTTCACCCGCTTCGACTGGCGCACCCGCATGCGCACGCGCGTGGCGGACGGCGATCCCGTCACGCCAGGCACGCTGATCGCGTCGGTGCGCGGCCCGGCGCAGGCCGTGCTGGCCGGGGAGCGCGTGGCGCTGAACTTCATGCAACGGCTGTCGGGGATCGCCACCCTGACGCAGACCTTCGTGGCGGCGGCCGAAGGCGCCAAGGTCCGCGTCACCGACACGCGCAAGACCACGCCCGGCCTGCGGGCGCTGGAGAAGTACGCGGTCCGTGTGGGCGGCGGATACAACCATCGCGCCGATCTGTCGTCGGGCGTGCTGATCAAGGACAACCACATCGCGCTGGTGGGCTCGGTGCGCGAGGCCGTTCGCCGGGCCCGTTCCAACGCGCCCCAGGGGTTGCGCGTCGAGGTGGAGGTCGAGACGATCGCCGACCTGGACGAGGCGCTGGAGGCGGGCGCCGAGATCATCTTGCTGGACAACTTCGCGACCCGGGACATCGCGGAGGCCGTGAAGCGCGTGCGCGAGCAGGCGCCGCGCACGCTGCTGGAAGTCTCGGGCGGCGTGACCCTGGATCGCATGCGCGAGCTGGCCAAGAGCGGCGTCGACATCATCTCCATCGGGGCGCTGACGCACTCGGCGCGCGCGGTCGACCTGTCGATGGAAGCGCGCCCCGTCATCGGCGGCCGAGCCGGCGGCGATCGGTAGCCGGGCCGGGGCCGGGGGCAAGGGCGCAAAGGCAAGGGAAGGTCAGGACGACGGTGACCGCCGGCCCACCGGCCGCACAGCCGACCGACGAGCTCGCTCCGGCCACGCTGGCGGCGCGCCTGTCGACGCGCTGGATGGGACGTCGGCACCTGCACGTCGCCACCTGTGCCTCGACGAACGATCTGGCCGCCGCGGAGGCGCGGGGGGGCGCCCCCGCCGGCACGATGGTCACCGCCGACGAGCAGACCGCGGGCCGCGGGCGGCTGGGCCGTACCTGGCACGCCAGGCCCGGCGAGAACCTGACGTTCTCGATCGTGCTGCGTCCGGCGCGGCCAGCCCCGGAGATTCCCACGTTGACCTTGCTGGCGGGCGGGGCGGTGGCGCAGGCGCTGGCAGAGCTGGGGTTCCCGGCGCGCCTGAAGTGGCCCAACGACGTGCTGCTGCGGGTGAAAGAAGGCGGCGGCGAGCGGCCCCGCAAGGTGGCCGGGATCCTCACCGAAGCGGCGACGGTGGGCAGCGAGGTGAGCCACGTGGTGGTGGGGATCGGCCTCAACGTCAACGTGGCTGATTTTCCGGCCGAGCTGGCCGAGCGCGCCACGTCGCTGCGGCTGGTGCGCGGGGCGCCCCTGGGCCGCGCGGACGTGCTGGCGCGCGTGCTGGCATGCCTGGAGACCGCGGCCGACGATTTCCAGCAGCGGGGCCCCGCCGCGGCCACCGCGCTGTGGGACGGATACGCCGATCGGGCGCTGCGCTGCCGCGCGCACGTCGACGGGCGAGACGTCGAGGGAGTTCCGGACGGCGTGTCGGCGGACGGCTCGCTGCGCCTGCGCGACGACGAAGGGATTCTGCACCGGGTGATGTCCGGCGAGATCGTGGCGATCGTCGCCTGAGACGGATCCGTCCGCAGCAGGGGCTTGGTCCTGGCGCGCCAGGCCTGCGTGGGGTGGCGGTGTTTGCCCGACTGGAACACCGCGGTCACTATCCAGACGCGGCGTCGTGCGATAAAGCGATGCGGTGACCAACGTTCAAGCAGCGATTCTGGGCGCGGTACAGGGCGTGACCGAGTTCCTTCCCATCTCTTCCACCGCGCACCTGCGCATCGTCCCCGCCGTGCTGGGTTGGCCCGATCCGGGCGCCGCCTTCACGGCCGTGCTGCAGCTGGGGACACTGGCGGCCGTGATCGTCTTCTTCGCGCGCGATCTGATCGGCATGCTGACCGAGACGATGAAGGCGATTTCGGATCCCGCTCGCCGCGGCGAGCGCGAGGTGAAGACGCTGATGTACCTGATCGTCGGGACGCTGCCCGTGGTGGTGGCGGGCGTGCTGCTGAAGAAGCACGTGGAAGGAAGCCTGCGGTCGCTGTACGTGATCGCCAGCGCGATGATCGTGGTGGCGCTGGTGCTGGCCTACGTCGAGCGCACGGCGAAGCACGTGAAGACGTTCGATCAGATCATGCTGAGCGATGCCTTGATCATCGGGGCGGCGCAGGCGCTGGCGCTGGTGCCGGGCGTGTCGCGCTCGGGGATCACGCTGCTGGCGGCGATGGCGATCGGTCTGCGCCGGGATGCCGCCGCGCGCTTCTCGTTCCTGCTGTCGATCCCGGCCGTGGCGGGCGCCGGCATCTTCGAGCTGAAGCACGTGCTGCACGCCGAGGACAGCAAGGGGCCGCTGCTGATCGGCCTGGTGGTGGCCGCCATCTCCGGCTACGCCAGCATCGCCTGGCTGCTGCAGTTCCTGCGCACGCGCACCACCATGCCGTTCGTCATCTATCGCATCCTGGCGGGCGCGGCGATCTTCGGGCTGCTGGCGACCGGTCACCTGGCGGGGTGAGCGGCGAACCGCGCTCGGCTAGATGCTGTAGTCCTCGACGAAGACGCGGGCCTGGCGCAGGTCCGCCATCACGAAGTCGCCTTCGGCGATGCGCAGCGAGTCGATCTCGGCGCGGGGCAGCTCGACGGTCATGGCCAGGCCGTCGCGCAGCTTCAGCGACAGCTTCACGTGCGCGCCCAGCCAGGCCAGACGTTCCACGCGCGCCATCGACACCTGGGGATGGGCCGGCCTGGCGTCCGCGGAGGTCTTGGTGACCTTCACGTCGTGCGGGCGCACGAAGGCGTGCACGGCCGCTCCGGCCGGGGTGCCGTCGCTGTCGCGGCTGGGGATGCCGTCGACGGACAGGCGGCCGTCCAGCATCGTCCCCTGCAGGACGTTCGCGCCCCCCACGAACGAGGCCACGAACGGCGTGACGGGGTGGTCGTAAACTTCGCGCGGTGAGGCCGCCTGCGCCACCCGGCCGTCCGACATCACGACGATGTGATCGGACACCTCCATCGCCTCCTCCTGATCGTGCGTGACCAGCAGCGTGGTGACGTGACGCTGGTCGTGGAACTTGCGCAGCCAGGCCCGCAGCTCGATGCGCACCTGGGCGTCCAGCGCGCCGAAGGGCTCGTCCAGCAGCAGCACGGTGGGATCGATGGCCAGCGCGCGCGCGAACGCCACTCGCTGGCGCTGCCCGCCCGACAGCTGCGCCGGGTAGCGGTGGCCGTACTCCTCCAGCTGCACCAGCGCCAGCAGCTCGTCGACCTTGGCGTCGATGGCGGCCTTGCCCCGACCGCGGATGCCCAGACCGAAGGCGATGTTCTTGCGCACCGTCATGTGCTTGAACAGCGCGTAGCTCTGGAACACGAAGCCGACGCCGCGCGCCTGCACCGCCACGTTGGTGAAGTCACGGTCGCCGAACAGGACCCGGCCGCTGTCGGGGTTCTCCAGGCCGGCGATGATGCGCAGCACGGTCGACTTGCCCGACCCCGACGGGCCCAGCAGCGTGGTGATGCCGCCGGAGGGTGCCCGGAAAGACACGTCGGCCACCGCGGGCGTGCCGCGCGCGGTGAACCGCTTGGTCAGCCCTTCCACCGTCACGCCGGCGGCGCGGACCGACGGGGTCTCGGCGGGAACCGCCGCCGGCGCCGGTACCGAGGGAAAGGTCACGCTCTCCAGTGTGCTCACTGCCTTCCCTTCCCCGAGTGACCAGCGTTCCCGTCGCCGCTTTGCTCGTCGGCGGCCGGGGCACCGGGGCGCCCCTGTTCATCGGGCAGGGCCCGTGGGGCGGCGGCGTACGCGCGTTCGATCTCGCCGGCCACCGCCACGGCTTCGCCGATCACCAGCACCCCGGGGCGGCCAAAGTCCTCGTCTCCCGTGTCTTCACTGGCCGGCGAGGTGGCCAGCGATGCCAGCGTGCCGACGAAGCGCGCCGCCGCTGGCGTGGCGGCGCCCAGGACCACGGCCGCCGGCGTGCTGGCGGGCCAGCCGAGCTGCAGGAGGTGTTCGGCGATGGCGGCGCGCTGGCGCAGCCCCATCAGCACGACGATCGTCGAGCCGGTGCGGGGAACGCCGGCCAGCACCGGTCGGTAGACCGCCGCGTGGTGACCGGACACCACCGTGAACGCGGAGGCCACGCCGCGATGGGTGACGGGGATGCCTGCCAGGGCTGCCGCCGCCACGGCCGACGAGACGCCCGGCACCACCTCGCAGGGGATGCCGGCCTGCGCCAGGGCCAGCGCCTCTTCGCCGCCGCGCCCGAACACGAAAGGATCCCCCGCCTTCAGCCGCACCACCCGGCGCCCCCGCGAAGCCTCCTTGATCAGCAAGCGGTTCAGCGTGTCCTGGCTGATTGACTGGCGGCAGGCGCGCTTCCCCACATAGAACCAGCGCGCGCCCGGCGCCAGCGCGCGCATGGTCTCCGACGACAGCGCGTCGTAGAAGACGATGTCCGCCTGGCGCAGACGATCCGCGCCGCGGCGGGTGAGGAGCTCGACGTCGCCCGGACCGGCACCCACCAGCGTCACCCGCCCCCCCGGGCCGGCCGCCGCGTTGTCGCGAACGCCTTCAGCCGCCTCGGTCGCCTCGCGTTGACGGAGCTCGGCTTCGCCGAGCGCAGTCGTCGCGGGAGGGTTTGGGAACCCTCCCAGGGTTCCCATCTGATCCCGTTGACGGAGCTCGGCTTCGCCGAGCGCAGTCGTCGCGGGAGGGTTTGGGAACCCTCCCAGGGTTCCCCCCTGATAGAGCCCATTGAGGGCGGCCAGGAGGCGCGGCCGGCGCTGGGCCATCGGCGTGCCGTCGGCGCGCCAGAGCGCGCGCTGTCGGGCGGCCTCCTCCACCCAGGTCTCCAGCTCCTCGGGCAGCACCGCCTCGAGCCCCTCGCGCAGCAGCCCGGCCAGCGCCGGCGCCTGGCCCGCGGTGGAGATGGCGAGCGTGACCCCTGCCTTGCGCACCACCCCCGCCCCGTACGCGCTGGCGGACGGAGGATCGTCCACCGCCACCACGAACAGCTGCCGCGCCTCCGCCGCCTGGGCGACGGCGCGGTTCACCTCGGAGGTGGCGGCCGCGATGGCCAGCCAGACGCCGGTGACGTCACCATCGACGAAGCCGCGCTGGTGAACGGTCCATCCCCGGGCGCCAGCCAGCGCCACCAGCGCCTCGGTCAGCTGCGGCGCCACGACCGTGACCACCGCGCCGGCCTCGGCGAGCGCCTGGGCCTTGGCCGTTCCCACGGGGCCGCCGCCCACCAGCAGCACGGGGCGGCCCCGCAGCTTCAGGAACAGCGGAAACAGCTCGGCCCCCGACTGGCTCATGCACGCGCTCCCCGCCCTGGCCACCACCACGCCGCCGTCATGGCAGATCGGCGGCCGGCGGCCCTCCCACACGAGCGAGCAACGTGCTCAGGTCGGACGGCTCGCCGGTACCGACCAGCTTCACCCCGAAAAGGGCTCGCGCATCGCCCACGCGCGTCAGCTCGAACGGGCCCTCGAACAGGCGGCCCGCCATCGCCTCCAGCGCTGGGCGCAACGCCGCGAACGTCTCGTCGCTGGCGGGGGCGGCCAGGCGATCGTTGACCCGGAACAGCAGCTCGTTCGTGCCGAACCGCAGCCCACCCTGGCCAGCGCCGGTCGCCGGCGCTTCCTTTTCCAGCAGCGCGGCCGCGTGCAGCGTGCGGCGAAACAGATCCTCCAGGCGGGCCTCGAACGCCGCGCCCGCCAGGCCGCGCTTGCGGCTGTACAGCAAGCCGAAGCGGCCATCGCTGTCGTCCAGGTAGTAGTCGCCGGTGTGTCCGATCAGCACGACGCCCGGGCCCTTCGGCACATGCGCGTAGTTCGCGACGTCGATGACCAGCTCGGCCAGGACATGGTCCCTGATCCAGCGGTGGAAGACGGGAATGAACGCCTCCGACTCCGGGGCGTGGACGTTGCGGTCGGCGAACAGCTTCAGCTGCAGCTTCGACGGGTTCATCGCGCTCACGCTCCCACGCCGGGCGCGGGCGCGGGTGAAGGAACGGTGGCGGCGGGCGCCAGGCCCAGCGCCGGCCCGCCCAGCGAGGCGCCCAGGCGCGCGTACACCTGGTGCGCGGCGTCCACGAACAGGGTGGCCTCCTCGATCAGCTGATGGACGGCCTCGGGATCCTTCGCGCTGGCGTGCTCGTCGTGGATGCGGAAGAAGTACTGCGCGAACTTCGGCCCGGCGTACGGATCGTAGAACAGCTGCGTGTCGCAGAAGTGCTTGCGGAACTCGGCCACGATCTCGTTCGGATCGTTGCTGAGGTTGCTGTTCTTCTCGCGGCTCAGCGCCCGCGCGGCCACCAGCATGGCGCTGTAGGCGCGGGCCACCGCCTCGGCCGGCTTCTTCTCTTCCAGCAGGATCTGGGACTCGAAGATCTCGCGCTCGGCGTCGGCCAGCCCCACCTCGACCAGGGGGACCACCTCGCCGGCGCACTCGCCCACCCCCATGTCGTCGATGGTGTACTCCCGGGGGTCGCCCCAGTCCGTGTAGAAGCTGGGGTCGACCTCGTGCGGCGGGACCGCCTGCATCTCCTCCACCAGGGCGCGGATGGTCTTCTTGCCGATGCGGTTGACGAAGGCCGAGAAGGTCTCGTCACCCTGGCGCTCGGCGGCGAAGCGTCCCGCCAGCCGCTTCACCACCTCGGGCACCCGCTTCGAGGGCACCGCGCCGATGGCCAGGCCGTACGAGCCGGCGTTGTTGGTCCACTGCCCGCCCACCACCAGCTGGAAGTGCGGCACGCGGCGGCCGTTCACGTTGCGGCTGACGCCCAGGAAGCCCAGGTCGGCGACGTGGTGCTGGCCGCAGGCATTGAAGCAGCCCGAGGCCTTGATGTGCAGCCCCTTGGCGTTCGGGTTCTCGGCCAGCGCCGAGCCGGTCAGCTCGCGGCCCAGCTGCGCCGCCAGCGCGCGCGACGAGGAGATGCCCAGCTTGCAGGTGTCGGTGCCCGGGCAGGCCACGATGTCCGTCAGCGTGCCCGCGCCCGCGCCCGCCAGCTCGGCCGCCTGCAGCGCCTGGTACAGCGCCGGCAGATCCGCCTCGCTGACCCAGCGGAGCAGCAGGTTCTGATCGGCGGTGGTGCGCAGCGTGTCGCCGGTGAACCGGCGCGCCACGTCCGCCAGCAGGCGCGCCTGATCCGAGGTGAGATCGCCGAGCGGCAGCGTCACCAGCGCCATCACATAGCCGGCCTGGGCCTGCGGGACCACGTTGGTGGCCCGCCAGGCGTCGAACCCCGCAGGATAGGGGCCTGCCGGAAGAGGACCGGCCGCGCGCAACGGCTTCTCGTCGGTGACGTGCAGGTCGGCCAGGAACGCCGTCCAGCGCGGATCGGGCCGCAGGGTGGCGCGCTCCTCCAGCACCAGCCGCTTGAACTCCTCCAGGCCCAGCTTCTTCACGAGAAACTTCAGGCGCGCCTTGGCCCGGTTCTGCTTCTCGCCCAGACGGGCGTAGACCCGGCTCATGGCCTGCGCCAGCGGCAGCAACTCGGTCTCGGGCACGAAGGCGTCGAACAGCTGGGCGTTCTGCGGCACCGAGCCCAGCCCACCGCCCACCACCACCTCGAAGCCACGCTCCTTGCGGCCGTCGACGGTGCGGGTGCGGGCGATGCAGCCGATGTCGTGGAAGTTCGCCAGCGCGCAGGGGTTGTCCTTGCACCCCGAGAACGACAGCTTGAACTTGCGCCCGAAGTTCTGCGTATCGTCGTGGCCCAGCAGGAAGAACGTCATGGCGTGCGCATACGGCGTCACGTCGAACGACTCGGTCTGGCACACCCCGGCGTAGGGGCAGCCGGTGACGTTGCGGACGGTGTTGCCGCACGCCTCGCGCGTGGTGATGCCCGCCGCGGCCAGGCGGCGCATCAGGTCGGGCGTGTCCTCGATGTGAATGAAGTGAAGCTGGATGTCCTGGCGCGTGGTGACGTGCAGGATGCGGTCCGAGTACTCCTCGGCCAGGTCGGCGATGGTCTCCAGCTGGGCGATGGTCAGCCGGCCGTAGGGGATCTTGATCCGCTGCATGCCGGGCGCGTCCCACAGCGTGACCGGGCCCTTGGTGATCTCGCCCGAGGGGTAGGCGAGCAGCTGCGTCACCGCGCCGTCGTGCCGCTGTCCATTATCGTAACGCTGGCCGTAGGTCCCGCGCCGCAGCCGGGTCTCGGCGAACAGCTTCTCCTCGATCTTGCCCTTCTTGCGCAGCTCGATCTGGGTCTCGAACACGTCGATCTCGCGGGCCCATGCCTCGGGCACCGTATTGCCCAGCTTCTCTTTCCAACTCTTGGCGGCGTTCATCTTCGTTCGTACCTGTTTCCTCTCACGAAATGCCGGTGGCGGCGGGCCCGCTACCATAGCGCGTTTGCCGGTCAGCCAGCATGGATCGAAGCGACGGCAACGCCCCCCCGGGGACGTCTCTTGTCTACTATATGAGACGGAGAGCGTCGACAGAAAACCGCCCCGGGCTCACTCTGTTCCGACAACGGCGTCGACGCTGTCCGTCAGAAGGGCCACCATCTGGTCGAGGTCTGGGGCGGCCGTGTTGAGCGGCGGGAACAGGTACAACGTGTCGCCCAGCGGTCGCAGCAGCGCACCGCGACGGACCGCCTCGCGGTAGACGCGATAACCGGTGCGCTCCCGCGGGTCGAGCGGCTGCCCTCCGGCCGCCCGCAGGTCGACGGCGCCTACCATGCCGCACGCCCGCAGCCCCGTCAGCGAACGACGCGTCCGCACCGCCTCGGCGAGCGCCGCGCGCAGGTGCGCCCCCTTGCACGAGACGTGGGCCAGCACCTCCTCGGTGGCGTACGCGTCCAGGGCCCCCAGCGCGGCCGCCACGCCCAGCGCGTTCCCCGTGTACGTGTTCGAGTGCAGGAAGCCCCGGCGAGCGGACCAGTCCGCGTCGAACAGGTCATAGATCGCGTCGGTCGTCAGCACCGCGGACAGCGGCAGGAACCCGGCGGTCAATCCCTTCGACAGCAGCGCGAAGTCGGGCAGCACGGGCCCCGGCGCCAGGCCCTGCGCCGGCGCCAGGTGACTGGCCAGCATCGCCCCCAGGCGCCCCATGCCGGCCGCGATCTCGTCGGCGATCAGATAAACGCCGTGGGCGTCGGCCCAGCCGCGCAGCTGGACCAGCAGCTGGGGGCTGTAAAGCCGCATGCCTCCGGCGGCCTGCAGCACCGGCTCGTAGATGATGGCCGCCAGCGTTCCCGCCAGCGGCGCCAGCGCCGCCTCGATGCCGGGCCACTCCTCGCCCGCGTCCAGCCAGCGCGGATCGTCGGGCCCCGACCGCAGGGGCAGCGGCCCCAGCTTGGTCACGGGGAACATCAGCTCACGGTAGGGATCGGAGTAGAGGCCCAGGTCGCTGGCCGACAGCGCGCCCACCGTCTCGCCGTGGTAGCCGCCGTCCAGGGCGGCGAAGCGCGTGCGCTGCGGCTGGCCGCGCTGGGCTTGCGCCTGCAAGGCCATCTTCAACGCGATCTCCACCGCGGTCGAGCCGTTGTCGGCCAGGAACACCTTGCCGAAGTGTCCGGCGCCGCGGCCCGCCTGCGCGGAGGGCCCCCAGGCCGGGGCGGGCTCGCCGTTCGCCATGCGCAGCAACCGCTCGCACAGCGTGACCAGAGGCTCGTTCGTGGTGTTCGCGGTGATCACGTGCTCGAAGCGCTCCAGCTGCTGTTGCAGCCGGCGGCGCACGCCCGGGTGGCCATGGCCCAGCGACTTGCACCACCAGCTGGACACGACGTCCAGGATCTTCTGGCCGTCGCGCAGGGTCAGGCGACAGCCCTCCGCTGACGCCACCTCGAGGGGCGGGAAGTCGCCGTAATCCCGCATCTGGCTGCAGGGGTGCCAGAAGACGGCCAGGTCGCGCTCGACGAGAGAGGACATGGCGCTGAGGCTGCTGCGTCGCCGCCACGCGCGCAAGGTCCTTCCCACGCGGCAGCCCGGAGACGAGTCTCGGGGTGGCTCGTCACCGGGAGCTGCGCCCGGTTCTTCCCGCGGTCTTGGTGACGAATGGGGAAGGCGGGCCGGACGGCGACCGATGCGCTATCTTCCGCGGCCGATGAATGCCGCCATCAGCATCTCCAACCTGACGAAGACGTACGCGTCGGGCTTTCAGGCCTTGAAGCGCGTCGATCTCGACATTCACCAGGGCGAGATCTTCGCGCTGCTGGGGCCGAACGGCGCCGGAAAGAGCACGTTGATCAACATCGTGTGCGGCATCGTCACGCCCACGTCGGGCACCGTGCTGGCCGATGGCCACGACATCATCCGCAACTACCGCGCCGCCCGCTCGAAGATCGGGCTGGTTCCGCAGGAGCTGACCACCGACGCCTTCGAGTCGGTGCGGGCGACGGTGGGCTTCAGCCGGGAGCTGTTCGGCCGGCCCCGCAACCCGGCGCTGATCGAGGGTCTGTTGAAGGACCTGTCGCTGTGGGACAAGCGCGACAACAAGATCATGACCCTGTCGGGCGGCATGAAGCGCCGGGTGATGATCGCCAAGGCGCTGGCGCACGAGCCGGAGATTCTGTTCTTGGACGAGCCGACGGCCGGCGTCGACGTCGAGCTGCGCCGGGACATGTGGGCGCTGGTGCGGCGCCTGCGCGCCAGCGGCACCACCATCATCCTGACCACCCACTACATCGACGAGGCCGAGGAGATGGCGGACCGCATCGGCGTCATCGCGAAGGGCGAGCTGATCCTGGCCGAGGAGAAGACCGTGCTGATGCAGAAGCTGGGCAAGCGACAGCTGACGCTGAATCTGCACGAGCCGCTGCGGGCCGTGCCCCGGGAGCTGGAGCCGTGGCACCTGACGCTGAACGCGTCGGGCACGGAGCTGCAGTACAACTTCGAGGGAGCAGCCGCGCAAGACGGCGAAGGGCGGGCGGAGATCTCGTCGCTGCTGCGGCGCCTGGGTGACCTGGGCATCTCCTTCAAGGATCTGAACACGCGCCAGAGCTCGCTGGAGGAGATCTTCGTCAATTTGTTGAAGGATCGCGACGCGGCCGAAGGACGAAAGGCATCATGAGCGCAATGTTGTTCAACGCCCGCGGGGTGGGCGCCATCTACAAGTTCGAGATGGCCCGCTTCAAGCGGACCCTGCTGCAGAGCGTGGTCACGCCGGTGATCGCCACCTCCCTGTACTTCGTGGTGTTCGGGTCGGCCATCGGGTCGCGCATGTCGCGGGTCGACGGCGTCGCCTACGGCGCGTTCATCGTGCCGGGCCTGATCATGCTGTCGCTGCTGACGGCCAGCATCTCGAACGCGTCGTTCGGGATCTACTTCCCCAAGTTCACGGGCACCATCTACGAGCTGCTGTCGGCCCCGGTCTCTTACGTCGAGATGCTGATCGGCTACGTGGGCGCGGCGGCCAGCAAGTCGATCATCCTGGGGCTGATCATCCTGGCCACCGCGACGGCCTTCGTGCCGGTCGAGGTGCGCCACCCGTTCTGGATGCTGGCCTTCCTGCTGCTGACGGCCACCACCTTCAGCTTGCTGGGGTTCGTGATCGGGGTGTGGGCGAAGGGCTTCGAGCAGCTGCAGTTGATCCCCAGCCTGGTGATCACGCCGCTGACCTTCCTGGGCGGCGCCTTCTATTCCATCGACATGCTGCCGCCCACCTGGCGCGCCATCGCCCTGGCGAACCCCGTCGTCTACCTGATCAGCGGCTTCCGCTGGAGCTTCTACGGCTCCGCCGACGTGGCCGTGGGCATCAGCCTGGGCATGACCGCCGGCTTCCTGCTCCTGCTGCTGGTCGTGATCCGCTTCATCTTCAAGACCGGCTACCGACTGAAAAAGTAGCGCCCGGTCGCGGCGCGTGCGCCCGCGCGCACCAGAACCCGCGGCGAGCGGGATGTCAGGGCGTGGCCGGCGGTGGCGTCGAGTTGGCGGTGTCGAGGATCTGGCGGACCTTGCGGCTCAGGGTGTCGGGGGCGAAGGGTTTCTGCAGGACGTGGGAGTCGGGGTCGACGGCGCTGGGGCCGCTGAGATCGGCCTGGGAGTAGCCCGACATGAACAGCACGCGCAGGTTCGGTTCCTGGGCGCGGATGCGCTGGGCCAGCTCCTTGCCGCCTAGCACCGGCATCACCAGGTCGGTGACCAGCAGGTCCACCTTCTCCGTCAGTGCGGCGAAGCGCTCCAGCGCCTCCTGGCCGTTCGTCGCCTCGATGACCTTGTAGCCCAGCCGCGACAGGATGCGGGCCGCCACCTTGCGCACCTGGTCCGTGTCCTCCACCAGCAGGATCACCTCCGAGCCACGCACGTTGCCGGGCTCTGCCTTCGGCGTCACCACCTCGGTCGGGGCCGACACCCGCGGCAGATAGATCTCGAAGGTGGTGCCGACGCCCAGCTCGCTGGTGACGCCGATGAAGCCCTCGGCCTGCTTGATGATGCCGTAGCAGGTCGACAGCCCCAGCCCCGTGCCGCGCCCCGGCTCCTTCGTGGTGAAGAACGGCTCGAAGATGCGCGCCTGGGTCGCCGGCGACATGCCGATGCCGGCGTCCTCCACCCGGATCACCACGTAATCCGCGGGCGCCGTACGGATGGCGTCCGGCGACGAGGGCACCGTGTGGGCGTTCCTGGTGCGGATGACCAGCTTGCCGCCCGACGGCATGGCGTCGCGGGCGTTCACCGCCAGGTTCAGCAGCACCTGCTCGAGATCGTCGTGATCGATCTTCACGTTCCACAGATCGGCGGCCGGCTCGGTCACCAGCTGGACGTCCGCGCCCAGCAGGCGCTGCAGGATGCGGTCGGCCGACGCCACCACCTCGTTGACGTTCAGCACCCGGGGGGTCACCGACTTCCGCCGGGAGAACGCCAGCAGCTGGCTGGTCAGGCTCTGGGCGCGGCGGGCCGCGTTCAGCACCTCGCCGATGTCCTCCAGGGCGCTGTTCCCGGCCGGCACCGCCTCCTTGGCGAAGGTGCCGAAGCTGATGATGGCCGTCAGCAGGTTGTTGAAGTCGTGCGCCACGCCGCCCGCCAGCTGCCCCACCGCTTCCATCTTCTGGGCCTGGCGCAGCTGCGCCTCCAGGTGCTTGCGCGCCGACAGATCCAGCAGCACGCCCACGATCTGCACAGGTGAACCGTCGGGACCCCAGGCGAAGGCGCTGGCCGACGCCGCCACGTCGACCCACCGGCCGTCCTTGTGGCGCATGCGGAACTCGGCGCTGTAGCGGGCGTCCTGCCCGGCCTTCGTGGCCAGAAACGCCCGGGCGCCCTGGACGGCGGCGGGCAGATCGTCGGCGTGGATGTTGCCGGCGATCCAGCTCCGCAAGGCGCGCGGGCGGGGGGGCAGCTCGTCGGGCGCGTACCCCAGCATGCGCGACCAGGCCCCGCTGTAGTCGGCGGTGCCCTCGTCGTCCAGACGCAGCTCGAAGATGCTGGCGCCGCTGGCCTCGACGGCCATCGCCAGCCGCCGCTGCTCGCGCTGCGCCTTCTGCGCCGCCCGCTGCCCCTCGCGTCGGTTGCGGGCCTCCTCGATCTCGCGGCGGACCGCGGCGGTCAGCCGCGTCAGCTTGCCCTTCAGGAAGTAGTCCTTCGCGCCCGAGCGCATGGCCTCGACGGCGCGATCCTCGCCCAGGGCGCCCGACACGAAGATGAACGGCGTCTCCGGCGCCGAGCCCCGGTAGATCTCGAACGCGCGCATCCCGCTGAAGCCCGGCATGGCGAAGTCGGAGATGATGACGTCCCACTGCTTCTGCAGCGCCTCGCGCAGCAGCGGTTCGGAGTCGACGCGGATCCAGTCCAGCGCGAACCCGCCGCGTTCCAGCTCCAGGCGGACCAGCTCCGCGTCGCTCTCGTCGTCCTCGACCAGCAGAAGTTTCAGCTGTTCCTTCATGACGCGTTCCGCGGAAACTCGTTCAAGGTCAGCCAGTAGTGGCCCAGCGCCCCGATGGTGGATTTGTAGGTCTCGAAGGCGACCGGCTTGCACACGTAGCTGTTCACGCCCAGCTCGTAGCTGCGATTGACGTCGTCCTCGGTGTCGGAGGAGGTCAAGATGACGACCGGCAGGCTGCGCAGCCCGGCGGTTTGCCGGATGTGCCTCAACACGCCGAAGCCGTCGACCTTGGGCAGCTTCAGGTCCAGCAAGACGATCAGCGGTCGCGAACCAGGGGCGTCGATGCCGGGCGACACCAGGCGCTCGATGGCCTCGGCGCCATCCCGCGCCACCACGATGGGCAGGCGCAGCCCGGCGCTCTTCAAGGCCATGACGGCCAGCTCCTCGTCATCGGCGTTGTCCTCGACCAGCAGGACGAAGCCGTTTCTATTTCCAGTGTTACTCAGGGGCACGCGCTTCTCCCGCCGCAGGTGGAACGGTGAACAGGAAGGTCGCTCCCTGACCGGGGGCGCTCTCGGCCCAGATACGACCGCCGTGGCGGTGCACGATGCGCTGGACGGTGGCCAGGCCGATGCCCGTGCCCTCGAACTCGCTGGCCGCGTGCAGCCGCTGGAAGGGACCGAACAACTTGTCGGCGTAGGCCATGTCGAAGCCCGCGCCGTTGTCCCGCACGTAATAGACCGTCTGCGAATCAGTCTCCTTGCTGGCGATCTCCAGCCGGGCATCTGGCCGCTTGGCCGTGAACTTCCAGGCGTTACCGATCAGGTTCTCCAGCATCGACTCCATCAGCGCCGGATCCGCGCTGACCTCGATCCCCGACTGGATCTTCGCCTCGATCTCCCGGTTGGGCTCGGCCTCGCGGAAGCGGGCCAGGATCCGATGGGCCAGCGCGTCCAGCCGCACCGGCCGCGTCTCGATGGGTTTCCGGCTGACGCGCGACAGGGCCAGCAGGCCGTCCACCAGCTCGCCCATGCGCAGCGCGCCGCTGCGCACGCGCGACAGGAAGTGACGGCCCCGCTCGTCCAGCACGTTGCTGTACTCCTCCAGCAGGATCTGGCTGAACCCCGCCATGCTGCGCAGGGGCTGGCGCAGATCGTGGGAGACCGAATAGGCGAACGTCTGCATCTCCTGATTCAGGCGCTGCAGCTCGGCGGTCTGGATCGACAGCTCCTCGTTCTTGCGCGACAGCTCCTCCAGCAGCACCTTCCGCGCCTCGGCGATGCGGCGGGCAGAGTCGGTCTCGGCGTCCTTCCGCAGCAGCTGATCGCGGACCCGCCGGTGGGCGTCCTCGAACTGCTTGCGGCGAAGCTGGGCGCGCAGCCGCGCCCGCAACAGCTGAAAGTCTTCGCCCTTGGTGACGAAGTCGTCAGCGCCGGCGTTGATGGCGTCGACCATCGCCTCCTGCTCCGTCACCGGGGTCAGCAGGATGATGGGCGTCCTCTGCAGGCGCGGCGACTGCTTCATGCGACGGCACGCTTCGATCCCCGACAGACCGGGCATCTTCAAGTCCAGCAACACGCAGTCGACGTCCTCCACCGCCAGCAGCTCCAGCGCCTCCTCGCCCGAGTGCGCCTTCACGATCTCGTAGCCGTCCTGTTGCAGCTGGTCGGCCAGCTCTTCCAGATAGGTGTCGCTGTCGTCCACCACCAGGATGCGCTTCGGCCCCAGCAGGCTGCTGCCGGCGCTGCGGGCCCGGGACTGCTCGGCCGCGCGCAGGGTCGCCGACAGACGGGCCAGCACCACCACCGGGCCGTCCGTCTTGCGCACGTACGCGTCCGCCCCGGCATCCAGCGCCGCCACCTCGCTGGCCGCCCCCTCCGAGGCGGTCATCAACAGACAGGGCGTGGCCGACAGGGCCGGATCCAGGCGAATGCGCCGCAACACCGACTCGCCCTTCAGATCGGGCATCACACCATCGATGATGATCGCCTGCGGACGCAGGTCGGCCGCGCGCCGCAGCCCGTCCTCACCCGAGGACGCGGTGGCGACCTGATAGCCCACGTCACGCAGCAGCGCCGACAGCGCCTCCCGGAACGTGGCGCTGTCGTCGATGACGAGCACGGTCAATTCGTGATTGGCGGCGCCCTCACGCCGCCGGAGCAGCGTCGTCGCCCGCGCCACCACGTAAGCTGCCTCGTACGGCTTGCCGACGTATTCGTCCGCGCCGCGGGTCAAACCGCGAATGCGATCCTTCACCTCGGACTCGGATGACAGCAGGATCACCGGCACCTGGGCGGTGACGTCGTCGCCGCGCAGCGCGGCCAGCACGTCCACCCCGTTCGCGTCGGGCAGCAGGACATCCAGGATCACGACGTCGGGAAGGTGGCGGGCGATGGCGGATCTCGCCTCGGCGGCGGTCGCGCACTCCACGGTGTCGAAGTCCGCCGCGCGAAACGCATCGCGCAGGTTCATGCGAACCGTCAAGCTGTCGTCGACAATCAGGACCTGATACGTCATTCCCTGTTACGTTCCGCGGCGACCGGTCGAGGCGTCCCGGGCTGGTGATCCCGGTCCGTTCGAGATCCACCCGCGCTGTCCCGCGTGTGCTCCCCCCCAGCCCCCTGCCTCGCGTCCCGGAAATCCTTTTCCAGGTGCCAGTTTATGACTTTGTTTTCCGGCATGTCTACAGTTTTGGCGACAACTGGATCCGCCGCGCCTCGTTTTGGACGGCGCGCGGCGGCCGCTGGCCCGGACGGGGCAACGAATGAACCGGTGCCGCGCGGCGGTTGACCACATGCCCCCACGATGTGCTCCCGGCGGCGGCGGCAATGGGCCGCCGCGGACGGAAGATCGCAGCGGGCGTCACGCCAACGGCGGCTCGAACCGGCCGAAAACGACCGCGCACTGATCGCGTCACCGCCGTCATCGCGTCATCCCCTTCGTGGTCCTTGCACCGCACCCGAGCCGGCAGCAGGGGTTCGGGCGCAGAACGTCCCCGCGACGACAGATGTTTCGGTATCGCCACGCACATCCGCGACGCGAGGTTCGGCCCAAAGGCGTGGGCCGTGGAAATCGCACGCCGGCCGGCCCCACCTGGTCGCGTGTCGCCGACTCCCTTTGCGACTGCGTGGCGCGGGGATGCTTAGGTTGTAGGCCTCGGGCCGACGAGCTCGCTTGCCTGATCTTTGAAGTTGGGCGACGATCGCCGCGCCGGCCGTGTCGCCCGTGCCGCACAGCAACCCACTCCATGGCTCTTTCTGCGCGCCATACGCCCCCCCTCTCCGTCGACCAGGCGGAGTCACCGCTGGCGATGATCGTGCGCGTGGCTGAGCCGGGGCGGGTCAATGATCAGGGCCGTCATTGCGCGTTCTTCGTGACCGACGTCGCGGAGGTGATGCGCCCGTTGCCCATCGAGAGGATGGCGAACATGCCCCGCTTCGTGCTGGGTCTTTCGATCATTCGCGGTCAGCCCACGCCGGTCATCGATGCGGCCACGCTGCTGGGCCAGGGCGCCGATGACGCGCGGAGCGACGGCAGGCACAGCGGCGATGTCAGCGGCGCTGGGGACCAGGACGGCGGGGCAACGGCCACACGATTCGTGGTGATGCGGGTGGGCGAACGTCGGGTCGCCTTGGCCGTCGCAGCGGTGCTGGGGGTGCGTCCGGTCGCTCGCCAGTCCTTGCGCGCGCTGCCACCGCTGTTGCGTCACGCCGGTGACCAGGCGGTGGCGGCCATTGGCGCCCTCGACAATCAGCTGATCACGGTGCTGGCGGGCGGCTACCTGGTGCCACCGGCGTTCTGGGATGCGCTGCCCACCCAGGAGCCGGCGTGATGAATCCTTCTGGCGCGCGCGCCCGCGCCGAGGTGACGCCCGGGGCGGTCGAGCGGCTGCGGGCCACCGTCGCGAAGCGCCTGGGGCTACACTTCGACGACGGAAAGTCGGCGTTTCTGGGCGAGGTGTTGCAGCGACGCCTGGATCATTCGGGACGGCGGCTGGACGATTACCTGCTGCGTCTGGAGGCCCGCGACCCGCCCGCGGACGAGCTGCGTCTGCTGGCCCAGGAGCTGACGGTGACCGAGACGTACTTCTTCCGAAGCGCCGAGCAGCTGCGGGTGCTGACGGAGGTGGCGTTGCCGGCGCGCGCCCGGGCGCGCCCGGGGCGACTGCGGGTGCTGTCGGCCGGGTGCGCCTCGGGCGAGGAGCCGTACTCCATGGCGATCCTGCTGTACGGGCAGGCTGACCCCTGTCCCTGGGACGTCGACCTGCAAGCGATCGACATCAATCGCGCGATGCTGAACCGCGCCGAGCAGGGCCTTTACGCGCGCTGGGCGTTGCGGGAGACGCCGGCCGAGGTCCAGGCGCGCTGTTTTCGGCCGCAGGGCCGCGACTTCCTGCTGGATGAACGCTTCCGGGCCCTGGTGACATTCAGCGAACGCAACCTGACCAGCGACGATCCGGCGTTCTGGCTCCCCGATGCCTTCGACGTGGTGTTCTGTCGCAACGTCCTGATGTACTTCTCCGCCGACGTCGCCGCCGCGGTGGTGGCGCGCCTGGCGGGCAGCCTGGCGCCAGGTGGCTTCCTGTTCCTGGGATACGCCGAGACCTTGCGCGGGCTGTCGCACGATTTTCATCTGCTGCACACGCACGACGCCTTCTATTATCAGCGCCGGCAGCCCTGGGAGTGTGCCGCCGCGCCGGCCGGCGCCGTGGCGCCCCCAGCTTTCCCCTCGAGCCGTGACGGACGCGGCGACGGCGCTGATGTCGCCTGGGCCACAGGAGACGCCGCCGGCGCGCCCGAGCGCTGGACGGGGGAGAGCGCGCCCAGGGTGGGGGAATCGTGGGTGGAGACCATTCGCCAGGCCGCGCACAGGGTGGCGTCGCTGACCGAACACCCCGAGGTGAGCACGCCTGACCTGCCCGCCCGGACACCCCGGACGTGGGATTTGACCGGCGCGCTCGAGCTGATGCGACAGGAGAAGTTCGCTGACGCCCTGGCGGTCATGAAGGCGCTGCCGCCCGAGGCTGCGCACGATCCGGACGCGCTGCTGCTGCGGGCGGTGCTGCTGACCCAGGGCGGTGATCTGGTGGCGGCCCAGGCGCTGTGCGCCGACCTCCTGCGCCTGGACGAGATGAGCGCCGGCGCCCACTACCTGATGGCGCTGTGCCGCGAGGGGAACGGCGATCGGGAGGGCGCCGTTGACCAGGACAAGACCGCCGCCTATCTCGACCCGCTGTTCGCGATGCCACGCCTGCACCTGGGCCTGCTGGCGCGACGAACCGGCGACCAGGCGACAGCGCGGCGGGAGCTGGCGGAGGCGCTGAGGCTGCTGCAAGGCGAGGAGGCGGCGCGCCTGCTGCTGTTCGGGGGGGGCTTCAGCCGCGACGCCTTGCTGGCGCTGTGCCGCGGAGAGCTGGCCGCCAGCGGAGGTGCGTCGTGAGCGACCGCGAGGGGTCGGCGCGCGCCGCCCAGCTGCGGCGCGAGTTCGACCGCGCCTTTGCCGAGCCGCCACGCGCTGAAGCGCTCGAGGCGCCGGTGGCGCTGCTGGCGCTCCGCGCCGGCACCGACAGTTGCGTGGTTCGGCTGTCCGACATGCAGGGCCTGCTGGCGCGGCCCACCATCGTGCCCCTGCCCGGTCCCCTGCCCGAGCTGCTGGGACTGGCCGGGGTGCGCGGCGCGCTGATCCCCGTGTTCAGCCTGGCGGCGTTGCGGGGCCACCCAGCCGGCGACGCGGCCCCGCCCTGGATCATGCTGGTCGAGGCCGACGGGCCGGTGGGGCTGGCCTTCGAAGAGATGCTCGGGTACGTCACGCTGGATCACAGCGAGGTCGCGGCCCTCCCGCGCGGGCGGGGCGCGACCGAGACGCAAGCCGCGCGCGTGGGGGACGCCCTGCGGCCACTGATCGACGTGTCCTCGCTGGTGGCGGAGTTGAAGCGGCGAGCGGCGCAGGCCGGCGCGCTCAGACAGGAGTGATACATGTGGACGTTCGGAAGAAGGATCGCGATCGGGTTCGCCTTGGCGCTGGCGCTGTTGCTGATGATTGGCGGCGTCGCCTATCGCAGCATCACCTCGCTGACCGAGACCAGCTACTGGGTGGCCCATACGCACGAGGTCGTCGAGCGGACCACCGCCGTGATGACGTCCATCAAGGACGTCGAGACAGGGGCGCGCGGGTTCGTCATCACGGGTGACGAAGGGTTCCTGGAGCCGCTGCGCACCGGAATCCAGGCCCTGCCGGAGGCCTTGCGCGTTCTGCGCGCGATGACGGCCGACAACCCTGCTCAACAGCGGCGGCTGAGCGAGCTGGAGCCCCTGGTCCATCAGAAGGTCGAGGAGATGCAGCACTTCGTCGAGGTGCGGCGCAGCGCCGGCGCCGAGGCCGCGCAGAAGCTGGTGTCCACCGGCGAAGGCAAGCGCACCATGGACGGCATCCGGCGGCTGCTGGACGAGATGCAGGCCGCGGAACACGAGCTGCTGGGCCTCCGCGCCGCGGAGGTCGAGTCGACGTCCGCCCGCGCACGCGCGACCATCTCGGCAGGCACGTTGATCTGCCTGTTGCTGGTGACGATCGCGGGCTACGTCATCGTCCGGGCGCTGTCGCGGCAGATCGGCTCGGCCGTGCAACACATGCAGAGCTCGTCGGCCGAGCTGCTGGCCGCCGCCAACCAGCAGGTCTCTGGCGCCAAGGAGCAGGCCACCGCCATGAGCGAGATCACCACCACCATCAGCGAACTGCTGGCGACGTCGCGCCAGATCGCGGAGAGCGCGCAGCGGGTGGCCCGCGTGTCCAGCGACACCAGCACCGCGGCACGCGCCGGCGACGACACGGTGACGCGCACGCAGGATTCCCTGGCCGCCATCAAGCGCCAGGTCGACAGCATCGTCAGCTCGCTGTTCGAGCTGGGGAAGAAGTCCCAGCAGATCGGCGGCATCCTGGAGATCATCAACGAACTGGCCGAGCAGACCAACATCCTGGCCATCAACGCCACCATCGAGGCAGCGGGGGCCGGCGACGCCGGGCGGCGCTTCGCGGTGGTGGCCGACGAGATCCGCAAGCTGGCGGACCGGGTCAGCGGTTCGACGAAGGACATCCGCACCCTGGTGGACGATGTACGCGCCGCCGTGAACGCCACCGTGATGGCCACCGAGAGCGGCTCGAAGGCGGTGGACGCGGGGGCCCGGCAGTTTGGCGACGTGGCCTCGTCGTTCAAGCGGATCGTGACCATGGTGGTGACGAACACCGAGGCCGCGAAGGAGATCGAGCTCAGCACGAAGCAGCAGGCCTCGGCGGTCGAGCAGGTGAACCTGGCCATCGCCAGCGTCGCGCAGGCCGCGATGGAGACGGAGGCCAGCTCGGCCCAGACGGCGCAAACGTCGTCGCAGCTGACCGGTCTGTCCCGAGAGCTGGCGCGCATGATCCAGCCGCAGGCCAGCGCCTGATCCGCGGCAGCGAGGCAACCCAGTGCACTAGACGGGAGGGCGCGCGACGGTGGCCAAGGATCCTTACCAATACTTCCGCATCGAGGCCCGGGAGCTGCTGGAGAGCATGGGCCGGGGTGTGCTGCAGCTGGAGCAGGCGGCCACCCCCGAGCTGGCGGCGAACCTGTTGCGGTTCGCCCACACCCTGAAAGGCGCCGCCCGCGTGGTACGGCAGAACGGCATCGCCGACGACGCCCACGCCATAGAGGACGCGCTGGGTCCCCTGCGCGAGCGGGGGGCCACGCTGGGGCCCGACCGCGTCGACACCGTCCTGAAGCGGCTGGATTCGATCGCGGCCCGCGTGCGGGCCCTGGATCTTCCGTCCGGGGAGTCGTCCGCGCCGGCCAGCCGGCCCACGCCCGCGCCCGCGGCGGCCCCCGCCGCCGCTGAGGGTCCCGTCCCCGAGGAGCTGGCGTTGCGCACGGTGCGCGCGGACGTGGCGGAGATGGACGCGCTGGTCGACGGGGTGGCCGAGACGGCGGTTCACCTGCGCGGCCTGCGCCGCATCGAGCCCACCGCGGCGCGATTGAAGCGACTGACCGAGAAGCTGGCGCAGCGAACCGGTCAGGACGGCGATCAGGCCTCTTCGCTGCGGGCGATGGCCGCCGAAGCGCGCGCCCTGGCCGCCAGCCTGGAAGCAACGCTGTCGTCGGGACTGGATCGGGCGGAGCGCCAGACCCGGCAGGTACGAGACACCGCCGAGCGCCTGCGGCTGTTCCCCGTCCAGACGGTGGCGGCCTCGCTGGAGCGTGCCGCCCGCGACGTCGCCCATGGGCAGGGCAAGCAGGTCTCGTTCGCCACCACCGGGGGAGACGTGCGGGTCGACGCCGACGTGCTGGCCATCGTCCAGGGGGCGCTGGTGCAGATGGTCCGCAACGCCGTCGCCCACGGCATCGAGAGCGGAGAAGAGCGCCGTCGTGCCGGAAAGCCAGCCGTGGGCCGCGTCGAGCTGGAGGTGGTCCGCCGCGGTGGTCGGGTGGCGTTTGTCTGCCGCGATGACGGACGCGGTCTGGATCTGGCGGCCGTGCGGCGCGCCGCCGAGCAGCGCGGCGCGCTGGCGCCTGGCACCCCGGCGTCGCCGGAGGCGTTGATCGCGCTGCTGTTCAAGGGGGGGCTGTCGACGGCGACGACGCTGACGGAGCACGCGGGACGGGGCATCGGCCTGGACATCGTGCGGGAGGCGGCGGAGCGTCTGGGCGGCGAGGCGCACGCGCGCAGCGACGGCGGCGGGACGGAGCTGGAGCTGGTGGTGCCCATCTCTCGCGCGGCGCTGGACGTGCTGTTGATCGACGTGGGCGGGATGATCGCGGCGATCCCGTTCCAGGCGGTCCGTCACACGACGCGCCTGCGCGCCGGCGAGGTCGCCCCCACGGCCACCGGCGACGTCATGGCCTACCAGGGCCGCCCCATCCCCTTCATGCCGCTGGCCGCTCCCCTCGGTCGCGCTGCCGCCGGCCTGGCGACCGGCTCCCGGATGACGGTGATCGTGGCCGCCGGTGACGACCTGGCGGCGCTGGGGGTCGATCGCCTGCTGGCCGTCGGCAACGTGGTGGTGCGCGCCCTGCCCCGTCTGGCGCCCGCGAACCCCCTGATCGCGGGGGCGGCCCTGGACGACGACGGCACGCCCCGGTTGGTGCTGGATCCCCAGGGGCTGGTGGCGGCCGCTCGCCAGGGGAGCCACCGTGTCGCGGCGACGGAGAAGCGCGTCCCCCACCTGCTGGTGATCGACGACTCCCTGACCACACGCATGCTCGAGCAGAGCATCCTCGAGTCGGCCGGCTACCGAGTCGACACCGCCACCTCGGCCGAGGAGGGCCTGGAGAAGGCCCGGAGGGGCGATTACCAGCTGTTCCTGGTGGACGTCGAGATGCCGGGCATGGACGGCTTCACCTTCGTCGAGACCACCCGGGCCGATGCGGCGCTGCGGACCGTGCCGGCCATCCTGGTGACGTCGCGCAACGATCCCGGGGATCGGCAGCGCGGCCTGGACGTGGGCGCCAGCGACTACGTGGTAAAGGGTGAGTTCGATCAGGTGCGGCTGTTGACGACGATCCGAAAGCTGGTGGCCTGATGGGGGCGGCGCCTCCCGGGCCGCGCCGTACCCGGGTGCTGGTGATCGAGGACTCGCTGACCGTCCGCCAGCGGCTGATCGAGGTGCTGTCATCCGACCCCGAGGTCGAGGTGGTGGGCGAGGCGGAGGACGGCAAACGCGGCATCGAGCTGTGCCTGGCGCTGCGGCCCGACGTCATCACCCTGGACATGATGCTGCCCGTGATGACCGGGCTGGCCGCCACCGAGTACATCATGGCCCACTGCCCGACGCCCATCCTGGTGGTGTCGTCGTCCACCAACCGCGGCGAGCTGTTCCGCACCTACGAGGCGCTGTCCGCGGGCGCCGTCGACGTGCTGGAGAAGCCGCGCGGCGACGAGCCGGCCGGGACCTGGGAGGCGCACTTCCTGGCCCACGTGAAGCTGGTGGCGCGCATTCGCGTGATCACCCACCTGCGCGGCCGGCACCAGACGGGCGAGGCGCCGCTGGCCCCGGTCCCGGCGGCGGGCGCGGCGCGGGAATGCACCACCGTGGCGCTGGGTGCCTCCACCGGCGGCCCCGGGGCCCTGGTGGAGGTGTTGCGGCATCTGCCCAGAGATTTTGAGCTGCCGATCCTGCTGGTGCTGCACATCGGTGAACCGTTCGGAATGGCGTTCGCCGACTGGCTGGACGGCCAGACGCAGCGGCCCGTCGCCTTCGCACGGGACGGCGAACCGCTGTCGGACGCCAGGGGGCGCGTGGTGATGGCACCACCGGGCCGGCACCTGGTGGTGCGCGGCGGGCATCTACACCTGACCCTGGACCCCGAGCGGCACTCCTGCCGGCCCTCGGTCGACGTGCTGTTCGAGTCGGTGGCGCGGGAGATCGGCGCCGGGGCGGCCGCCTGTCTGCTGACGGGCATGGGCCGCGATGGCGCCGCGGGCCTGCTGGACATCCGCCGCGCCGGCGGCTTGACCATCGCGCAGGACGAGGCGACCTGCGTGGTGTGGGGCATGCCGCGCGAGGCGGTGTTGCTGGACGCCGCGGAGCGCGTCCTGCCCCTGCAGCAGATCGCGCCGCTGCTGGCCGAGCTGGGCCCGCGCCGCTAGCGTGGCGGGGCGGGGCGCGGGAACAGCAGCCCGGGCAGATCGTGTCGTCCCCAGGCGAAGATGACGGCCACCGTGGGCATGAACCAGATCAGGTGGTTGCCATGCATCTCGCGGTAACTGACCTCGATCGCGATCAGCAGCAGCGTCAGGAAGGCCATCAGGTGGCGCGCCTCGATGGCGCGACGGAACCCCAGCACGACCGCCAGGGCCACCGCGCCGGCCTGAAACACGGAGAACAGGTAGTGCAGCTCGACGGGGGTGACGCTGTACAGGCTGGTCGAGTCGTAGGCCTTGAACCCGTGAAACAGGAACACGTTGCGGATCAACGCTGGCGCGTTCCACAGCAGGAACGGCACGAAGGGCAGCATGCCCAGCGCCCCGCCGATGATCAGCCGCGGCGGGATGCGACGCCGCAGGAACAGGACGATCAGGAACGCCCCCGGCGCAAACCGGGCCGAGAAGGACAGCCCCGCCACCAGACCAGCCAGCAGCCACTGCTTGCGCGCCACGAACGCCACTGACAGCAGGACCATGAAGATGGGAAAGATGTCCTGCGCGCCCTGGTTGAAGGTCTCGTGGTACAGGCGCTCGGGCAGGAACGTCATGGCGCAGGCCAGCAGGGCCGCCGACACCCGCTCGCCCAGGGGTCGCGGGCGCGCGCCCGAGGCCAGGGGCGTCCATCCCGCCAGGTACGCCACCACCACGCCGGTGGCGACGCAGTAGATGATGTTCGTGATCTTCAGACCCAGGCCGTTGGTCAGGAACCCCGCCAGCGCATACGCGAAGATCATGGTGGGGCCGTACTTGTAGCCGAAGTACGCCGGATCGTTGCCGATGGGCGCCACGCTGCGCACGAAGGGGTTCGTGTGCTCGACGAACAGGTACTTGGCGGCGTTCTCCGTCGTCCAGCCCAGGTCGTTCATTCCGGCGTGGAAGCCGCCCCGGATGATGGGCACCGCCCTGGCGACCTCCCAGATCAGCAGCGCGGCGGCCAGCCCCCCCTCGATCGTCAGCACGAACCGGGGCGGCTCCCGCAGCGGCGTGCCGCGTCCGAAGCCCAGCGCCACGATCATCAGCACCAGCACCTCGAAGCAGGCCAGCTTCACGAAGGGCTGGTTCCAGTCGTAGCGATGGAACAGCAGGAAGATCAGATGGTACGCCGCCAGGATCAGCAGCGACGAGACGAGAAAACCGAGCTCGCGCAGGCCGACCGGTTCCGAAGGACGCCGGGGAGACGATTCCATGTGGGCGGGGCAATCTACCGCAGAGGCCGTCCGCCAGACCAGCCTCAGCCGCCCGGGCCTGCCTGCAGGTTCAGCCAGTCGGCATGCGCGTTGTCGATGGTCAGGGCCGGCGGGGCGATGTCGGCGGTCAGCAGCAGGTCCCGCAGCCCCTGGAGCGGCACCGAGAAGGGCACGGCTGCCTGGCCGGTGGCGAGGCGCGGGCTCTGGAACAGGACCTTCTTTCCGTCGATGGTCGTCACCTTGAAGACCAGGGTGGTGGCGTGGCCGGCGGCGTCGTCGTCGACCCCCACCAGCCCGCTCAGCCGCTGCGCGGAGGGCGGAACGCGGATCTCGATGCGCGAGGGGGCGTGGGTGGCCAGGCCCGCGGCGAAGGTCTGTCCCGCCACGCGCAGCGGCCCGCCGCTGAAGGCGTGGCCCGCCACCAGGCGAAACGCCCCCTGCGCGTAACGGGCCACCTCGACGTTGCCGAGGGCCAGCGGCGGCGCGGTGGAACGTAGCAGCCACCAGGTCTCGGCGCGCTTGACGACCTCGACCGGCCCCACCTTCTCGGCGACCTTCTGGGGGACGTCGGCCCCGCCCCGCGCCACGAACCAGCGGTATTCGCCCAGCCAGGGCGCGCCCAGCGGACGCTGGATGGGCAGCTGGAAATAATGGCCCGAGTCGTTCTCCAGAAAGCCCGCGTTGGCAGCCGTCACCCAGGCCGGGGTCTGGGTCATCATGCCGCCGAACGCGTCGCTGGAGGTGTCCGTCTCCCCCACCAACGGCCGCACGTCCGCGTAGGCGGGGATCGTCTTGATGATGTCGGTCAGGCCGCGCATCTCGCGGTTGAAGATCTGCAGGCGCGCCCCCAGGAACAGCAGGTCGCCGACCACCACCGCCGTGGTGACGGCGCGCATGGCGGTCAGGCGCCGGCCCGTGACGCCGGGGCGGAAGGCCGCCAGGGCGAACATGTGCACGAACACCAGCATGCGCATGCCCACCAGCCATGTGCCGGTCACCGATTCGGGCAGCAGGAAGAACAGCGCCAGCGCCACCAGCAGCGGCACCAGCCGGGCCCGCGTCCCCGCCAGCGCGGGCCGGCTGACCAACGCCATCAGCACCAGGAAGGCCACCCCGCCCAGGACGGGGTAATAGCTGGGCCACGACGCCATCTCGCCCGACAGCAAGGAGACCAGCCGATCGTTGTCGGGAGGCCAGTGCTCGAAGCGGGCCAATCCCGGCACGTTGGCCTTGCGCTGCCAGGCCACGCTGATGGCGGCGGCGGGCAGCCAGTGCGCGCCCACGGTCAGCAGCACGCGCCACGAGCGGGTGCGGGGCAGGCCCAGCAGCCAATCGATGCCCGTGGTCAGCATGGCCACCCCGAACGCGATGCCGTGGCCGAAGTAGGTCGCCAGCGCCCACACCGCCGCCACGGCCGCCGCCTGCGTGGTGGGCCGCTCGACCAATCGCCGGTAGGCGATCAGATAGCCGAACATCAGCGGCATCACGAACACGAACGACAGGAAGCCCCACAGATAGCCGAACCCGAAGGTCAGCGGGAAACCGAACAGGCCCCACCACGGCTCGCCGCCCAGCGCGCGCAGCCACCGGATCATCATCCAGGGGGTGCCCAGGGCGGCGATGGACAGCACCACCTTCACCGCCATCAGCGGACCGAACAGCTTGGCGAAGGGCAGCGCCACCAGGTACGTCGCGAAGTACGGCGTCAGGAACTGCCGCTGATAGAACGCCGCATACCCGGTGCGGCTGTCGCCGTAGTCCAGCAGGATGCGCAGGATGTTCGCGTGCTGGGGCAGGTCGATGCCCGCGGGATAGCGAAACAGCCAGATGGTCGACAGCGCCAGGAGGCCGCAGGCGACGAACACCCGGTCGAGCGCCCTATTTCCCAGGGACAGGAATCGCGACGCCGACGACACCCGAGGGTTCCCCTCGTGACGACGGAGCCCGATGCGCATGAGGCGGGGGATATTACACGACGGCGCGCCGCCGACTGACCCCGCGTCCGGGGCCGGTCCTGGCCCGATACCGGCCTGAGGGCCGCGGCGGGCCAGGACGGCGGTGATACGGCGCCGGCGCGGCGACGCCCGGTGCGCGAGGCCCGCCAGCGGCGGTCACGAACAGCCGCCGGTGACGTCGACCGCGCTCGCGGTCAGCGTCGCGGCGGATGCTCCGGCGGTGTCACCGGACGAGAAGGTCAGCGTGACGTCCGCGGTGGCGCTGGACGGCGCGGTGTCCCCGAACGTGACGCTGCCCCTGCCCCCGTCGGCACGGATGGCGTTCGAAGGGGGGAAGCGGGTGAGACAGGATTCGGAGAGGGGCATCGTGAACGCGAACTCGACGCCCCAGTTCGGGGGCAGGGCCAAAGGTAAGGCCGACGTGCTGCCCGGCTGGACGAGGACCAGCACGACGCACTCGCCGCGCGCGCCGTCCCGCTTCGCGATCACCACGCGGTCCAACCCGCCGATGAAGCGGCAGCCCGCGTAGGTGCCACCGTCGGCTCCGCCGCCGCCACCGCCACCGTTGCCGCCGCCCGTGCCTCCACCGGCGCCGCCCTCCGCGCCTCCCCGGCCTTGTCCCCCCTCGCCTCCGCTCTGCCCGCTGCCGGCGCTGCCTCCCGCGCCGCCTCGTCCGCCGTGGCCGCCGCCGCCTCCCCCCTGCCCGGCCAATCCTAACGCGCCGCCGGGGCCCGACTGGCCACCGCCGCCCGCGGCCTCGCTGCCGCCCGCCATTCCCCCAAGACCGGGGCGTCCCCCGGCAGCGCCCCCTGCCCCGCCCGCTCCGGCGCGCCCGGCGCCGCCCCCTCGACCGCCGGCCGCGCCGCCACCGCCGCCACCGCCGGCCCCGCCTCCCGGCGTGCCGCCGGCACCGCTGCTGCTGCAAGCGGCCGCACCCAGCAGGACCGCCACGCCGGCGATCACGAAGGCGCTCCGAAGCTCGTTCGAGAGACGAAGACGGCAGGGCTGACTCATGGGCGCATTCTCGCCCAGACGGCCCTGCGGATCTCCTTCCATTTCAAATGCGGTGGAAAGCTCGTCGTGCGCCGCTGTTTCGCGCACCCCCGACCAAATGAGGGCGAGTTTTTACGGCCTGTTCATGCGCCGGATACAACTGCCGCCGTACCGTGGAGTCACATTCGGCGCTGGAAAGAGCGGGGTGCAGACCGAGGACGACGGTGGGGCGAGCGTCAGAAAGCACGGTGAACGGCACGAACGAGAGTGAGGGAGGGCGCGGCGGACCGGGTGGGCGCCGCGCCCCCCGCAAACGAACAGCAACTGACGGGAGGGGACCGGCGTGGACCGCCTGCCGCGTGACGACACGCGGTCGCGCGCGTCGCGACCGGAGAAAGGGCTGACACCCAACCCGAGACGTCAGCGCCGCCAGCGCACCGCTCGGGTCTTCTCGAGGGACGCGGGCGCAGGGGCGCTCCTCCCAGCACCGCTTCCTACGCGCGGTGTGACCGCCGCCCGCTTCACGGGGCTCCGCCGGAGGCGCGCCCGCCGCCCGAGCCCTTCAACCAGCGACACGACACGACAGGAGAGCCAATGCAGATACACAGTTCCAGGTCCCCGTTCCGGATGGTGAGGTTTGGTTGGGCGTTCGTCATGTCTGCGCTGGGCGCCATGGTGCTGTCGGCGGTGGCGCACGCGGAGCCCGCCACCACCACCGGCCAGGCGGTGACGGACACCGAGGTCACCGTGGGCCAGTTGCACAGCGCCACCGGCACCATGGCCATCAGCGAGACCGGCTCGATTCAAGCCGAGCGGTTGGCCATCGACCAGATCAACGCGTCGGGCGGCATCCTGGGACGGAAGATCAAGATCATCCAGGAGGACGGGGCCAGCGACTGGCCCACCTTCGCCGAGAAATCGAAGAAGCTGCTGACCAGCGACCACGTGGCGGCGGTGTTCGGCTGCTGGACGTCGGCCTCGCGCAAGGCGGTCCTTCCGGTGTTCGAGAAGGAGAACGGCCTGCTGTACTACCCGACGTTCTACGAGGGCCTGGAGCAGTCGAAGAACGTCTTTTATACGGGCCAGGAGGCCACCCAGCAGATCCTGGCCGGCCTGGACTGGATCGCCAAGGAGAAGAAGGCGAAGACCTTCTTCCTCATCGGCTCGGACTACATCTGGCCGCGCACGTCCAACAAGATCGCGCGCAAGCACATCGAGAACGTGCTGCACGGGACGGTGGTGGGCGAGGAGTACTATCCCCTGGGCCACACCCAGTTCGGCTCGCTGATCAACAAGATCAAGCTGAAGAAGCCGGACGTCGTCTACGCCATCGTCGTCGGCGGCAGCAACGTCTCGTTCTACAAGCAGCTGAAGGCGGCCGGCGTCACCGCGGACAAGCAGAACCTGCTGACCATCTCGGTGACCGAGGACGAGATGCTGGGCATCGGCGGGGAGAACGTGGCCGGCTTCTATGCCGCCATGAAGTACTTCCAGAGCCTGGACAACGAGAACAACAAGAAGTTCGTGGCGGCGTTCAAGGCGAAGTACGGACCCAAGTCGGTCATCGGCGACGTGACCCAGGCCGCCTACGAGGGTCCCTGGCTGTGGAAGGCCGCCGTCGAGAAGGCCAAGAGCTTCGACGTGGACAAGGTGGTGGCCGCCTCGCCCGGCATCGAGTTGAAGACGGCGCCCGAGGGCTACGTGAAGATTCACAAGAACCACCACCTGTGGAGCAAGCTGCGCATCGGCCAGGCGCAGGCGGACGGCCAGTTCAAGGTCCTGTACGAGTCGGGCCTGATCGAGCCCAATCCGTTCCCCAAGGGCTATCAGTGAGCAATAGACCGTGACGTTGCCGCGGGCAGAGCAGATCGGTTCAGCGCTGGAGGAATGAACACATGACGTCAGCCTCGGACTTCTTCTCCATCGTGGTCATGCAGGGCTTCAACGGGCTCAGCTCGTTCGCGGTCCTGCTGCTGATGGCGCTGGGACTGGCCATCATCTTCGGCCAGATGGGCGTCATCAACATGGCGCACGGCGAGTTCCTGACCATCGGCGCCTACACCACCTTCCTGCTGTCGCAGCTGTCGGAGAAGTTGCCCTGGTTCCAGAAGTCGTACTTCCTGCTGGCGGTCCTGCTGTCGTTCTTCATCGCCGCCGGTATCGGGCTGCTGGTCGAGCACTTCATGATCAGGCACCTGTACCGGCGGCCGCTGGACACCCTGCTGGCCACCTGGGGCCTCAGCCTGATCATGCAGCAGGGCTTCCGCTCCATCTTCGGCGCCAAGGAGGTCAGCGCCACCCTGCCCGAGTGGCTGATGGGCTCGTTCAAGCCCACGGCCAGCATCGACATCCCCATCAACGGCGTCTTCGTGATGGGGTTGACGCTGGTGCTGACCACGGGCGTCTTCTTCATTCTGCTGAAGACGCGGTGGGGGGTGTGGGTGCGGGCCACCACGCAGAACCGGGTGATGGCCGCCGCGGCCGGCATCAACACCCGCAAGATCGATCGCGGCGCCTTCGCGCTGGGCTGCGGCCTGGCCGGCATCGCGGGCGCCGCGTTCACCACCATCGGCTCGACCGGGCCCACCAGCGGATCGCTGTACATCGTGGACACCTTCCTGGTGGTGGTGTTCGGCGGGGCCGAGAGCCTGGTCGGCACCATCGCCTCGGCGTTCGGCATCGCCCAGACCCAGGCGACCAGCGAGTTCTTCCTGACCGGCTCCACGGCCAAGGTCCTGACGCTGACGGCGATCATCGTCGTCCTGATGTTGCGGCCGCAGGGCCTGTTCACGATTCGTGTTCGGAGGTGACGTTCATATGTCGGAACAAGCAGCAAACACGGCGGCCGATATCCCCGCGCCGCCCACAGAAGAAGGCGGCGTCGCGCAGGTGCTGGACGTGATCAAGGGCAAGGGCCCCGACGTGACGGGCCGGCGGCGCGAGATGCGCAACTTCCTGATCCTGGCCGCCATCCTGCTGGTGGTCTTCCCCCTGACGCTGGGGACATTCCGCTTGAACCTGGTCGGGAAGTACCTGACCTACGCCTTCGTGGCGCTGGGGCTGGTGGTCTGCTGGGGGCGGGCCGGCATCCTCAGCCTGGGCCAGGGCGTCTTCTTCGGCCTGGGCGGCTACTGCATGGCCATGTTCCTGAAGCTGGAGGCGTCGGATCCCATCAGCACGAAGATCCAGTCGACGCCGGGCATCCCCGACTTCATGGACTGGAACCAGCTGACGGCCCTGCCCAAGTTCTGGCTCCCGTTCAAGAGCCTGTTCTTCACCATGGTGGCCATCCCGGCCGTCCCGGCCGTGCTGGCCCTGATCATCGGCACGGCCATGTTCAAGCGCCGCGTGGGCGGCGTGTACTTCGCCATCATCACCCAGGCCATCGCGGCCATCCTGTCGATCCTGATCATCGGCCAGCAGGGCTACACGGGCGGCGTCAACGGCATCACCGACCTGAAGACGCTGCACGGCTGGGACATCCAGAGCGACCACGCCAAGCATATCCTGTACTTCATCAACGCCTTCCTGCTGCTGGGGGCGCTGGTCCTCAGCAAGCGGATGCTGGCCAGCAAGCTGGGCCGCCTGCTGCTGGCCATGCGCGACAAGGAAGAGCGGGTGCGCTTCTCCGGTTACGACGTGGCGAACCTGAAGACCTTCTCGTTCGTCTACGCGGCGGTGCTGGCGGCCGTGGGCGGGGCCATGTTCACCCTGCAGGTCGGCTTCATGTCGCCGTCGTTCGTGGGCATCGTCCCCTCCATCGAGATGGTGATCTCGGCGGCGGTGGGCGGCCGCGACTCGCTGATGGGCGCCGTCTACGGCACCCTGGTCGTCAACTTCGGGAAGACCTTCTTCTCGGAGCGGTTCCCGCAGCTGTGGCTGTTCCTGATCGGCGCGCTGTTCATCGCGGTGGTCATGGTGTTTCCCAACGGCCTGGCCGGCATGCACCTGCGCGACCTCCGGGCGCGCCTGGCGAGGCTGAAGCAGCGGCTGAGCGCGGGAGGGGGCGGCGCGGCCGGCACGCAGGCGGCCGGCCCTGGGCTGTCGCCGGCCGCCCAGGAACGAACTTCTTGAGGCGCGGCCCGCACGGAACAGGAGGATCATGGACGCGAACACGAACTTCATCCTGGCAGCGGAGGGGCTGACGGTGTCGTTCGACGGCTTCAAGGCCGTCGACGATCTGAACATCTACATCGAGAAGGGGGAGGTCCGGGCCGTCATCGGCCCCAACGGCGCCGGCAAGACCACCGTGCTGGATCTCATCTCGGGCCGCACCCGGGCCTCCGCCGGTCGGGTCACCTTCAAGGACCACGAGCTGATCGGCCTGCGCGAGCACGAGATCGTGCGTCTGGGCGTGGGCCGCAAGTTCCAGACCCCCAGCGTGTACGAGTCGCTGACGGTGGAAGAGAACCTGGTGATGTCGTACCCGCGGGGGCGCACGGTCTTCGGCGCGTGGCTGTTCAAGCAGGGCAAGGAGGTGCTGGACAAGGTCAACGAGACCGCCGAGAGCATCCACCTGCACGACAAGCTGCAGGACCGCGCCGAGACGCTGAGCCACGGCGAGAAGCAGTGGCTGGAGATCGGCATGCTGCTGATCCAGGACCCCGAGCTGATGATGCTCGACGAGCCGGTGGCGGGCATGAGCGTCGCCGAGCGGGAGCGCACCGCCGAGCTGATCAACCGCATCTCTCACGGGCGCGCGCTGCTGGTCGTGGAGCACGACATGGAGTTCGTGAAGCGCATCGCCCATCGCGTGACGGTGCTGCACCAGGGGAAGTGGTTGGCGGAGGGAAAGATGGAGACCGTGCAGGCGGATCCCCGGGTGATCGAGGTCTATCTGGGCCACTAGGCCCGAAGGGGGAGAGATGCAGATGGAAGTCGCGAACCCGGTGCTGGCGGTGGACCACCTGGCCGTCGGATACGGCCAGAGCCAGGTCATCCCCGGTCTGTCCTTCGCCGCCGGTGAGAACGAGATCGTCGCCATCATGGGGCGGAACGGCATGGGCAAGACCACGCTGTTCAAGGCCCTGATCGGGATCCTGCCGGCGCGGGCCGGCAGCATCGTCCTCGGTGGCACGAACCTGACCGGCACGGAGCCGTTCGAGCGGGTGGCCGACGGGCTGGCCTACGTCCCGCAGGGCCGCATGATCTTTCCCAAGCTCACCGTCGAGGACAACATCCGGGCGGGCCTGCGCTCGCGCAAGGAGGAGGTGCCTGAGGAGCTGTTCGAGTTCTTTCCCGTCCTGAAGGACATGCGGAACCGCCGGGGCGGGAACCTGTCGGGCGGGCAGCAGCAGCAACTGGCCATCGCGCGGGCGCTGGCCAGCCACCCCAAGGTCCTGCTGCTCGACGAGCCGACCGAGGGGATCCAGCCGTCCATCATCAAGGACCTGGCCCGCATGCTGAAGGAGATCCGCGACAAGCGCGGGCTGTCCATCGTGGTGTCGGAGCAGGTGCTGAGCTTTGCGCTGGAGATCGCCGACCGCGTGCTGGTGCTCGATCGCGGCCGCATCACGCTCGAGACCCCGCGCGCCGACGTCGACGCGGATTCAGTGGCCCGGATGCTGTCCATTTGAAAAAGGACCCTGAGAGGGTCCTTTAAATCCCCCGCGAAGGGGTTCGTCGGGCAAAGCCCGCCGACACCCACGCGATCGTTCGCTCATCTGACACAGGAGGAGACCCGCGATGCCGAAGACCCTGTTCAAGGTCGATCTGACGAAGCCGATGTCGAAGCAAGAGATCCCCGGGCACAACCGCTGGCACCCGGACATTCCCGCCGTCGTCTCCGTCAAGCCGGGGGACGTGTTCCGCATCGAGTGCAAGGACTGGACGGACGGCCAGATCAAGAACGACGACGACCCGAGCGACATCAAGGACGTCAAGCTGAGCGTGGTGCACGTGCTGAGCGGCCCCATCCATGTCGAGGGGGTCGAGCCCGGCGACATCCTGGTGGTCGACCTGCTGGACGTGGGCACGCTGCCTGGCGACGAGTGGGGCTTCACGGGCATCTTCGACCGCGGCAACGGCGGCGGGTTTCTGACCGACCACTATCCCAAGGCGGCCAAGGCCATCTGGGATCTGCAGGGCATCTTCGCCAGCTCGCGCCACATCCCGGGCGTGAAGTTCGCCGGCATCCCGCACCCCGGACTGATCGGCTGCGCGCCCTCGCAAGAGCTGCTGAACAAGTGGAACACCCGCGAGAAGGCCCTGGTGGACAGCAACGCAGGCCCCAAGTGGAAGCCGCAGATCCCGCCCCTGGCCGCGCTGCCCAACCCCGAGAACGCCATGCTGGGCCGCCTGAAGGGCGCGGACTTCGATCGGGTCGCCGCCGAAGGGGCCCGCACGGTGCCGCCGCGCGAGCACGGCGGCAACTGCGACATCAAGAACCTCTCGAAAGGCTCGCGGATCTACTTCCCGGTCTATGTCAGCGGCGGAAAGCTCTCCATGGGCGACATTCACTTCTCCCAGGGTGACGGCGAGATCTCGTTCTGCGGCGCCATCGAGATGTCCGGCTACATCGACCTGCACGTCGACATCATCAAGGGTGGCATGGCGAAGTACTCGATGGTCAACCCCATCTTCAAGCCGGGCCCCGTCGAGCCGCGCTACTCCGAGTTCCTGGTGTTCGAGGGGATCTCCGTCGACGAGTTCACCGGCCAGCAGTACTACCTGGACGCGCACGTCTCGTACCGCAACGCCTGCCTGAACGCCGTCAACTACCTGAAGAAGTTCGGCTTCACGGGCGAGCAGGCCTACCTGCTGCTGAGCTGCGCGCCCATCGAAGGCCGCCTGAGCGGTGTGGTGGACATCCCCAACGCCTGCGCCACGCTGGCGCTGCCCACCGCCATCTTCGACAAGAACATCACCCCCACCTAGGCGGCCGCCAAGATGCCCATCTACGAGTACGACTGTCCCGCCTGCGGGCCCTTCAGCGAGGCGCGGCCCATGGCGGCGTCCGCGCTGCCCGCGCCCTGTCCGCGCTGCGCCGGGCAATCGGCGCGCGTGCTGTCGGCGACCGCCATCGGACACGGGGGACGCTCGCGCCGCCTGCGCGCCGAACCGTCGCTGGTCGTGAAACAAAGGCGGCCACCCAAGGTCTCGAAGGTCGATCCGCTGCGGAAGCCCCGCCCTGATCACGGCGGGCGGCCCTGGATGCTGGGACACTAGCGCAGAGAGCGCTGCTGGCCGGCGGCCCCCGGCGGTCGTGCCGGCCAGCGCCGTGGGCGGTTGGCGCGCCGCCCGTTCACCCGTCCGTGCTGACCAGCGCGGCGAACAGGCGGCGCAACGCCGCCGCGGGTTCGTCCGTCACGCCGCCGTGTACCGGCGAGATCTGGATGGCGGTGCTGCGCGGCGAGACCAGCCAGTGAAATCTCTCCGACGGCGACAGCGCCGCGATGGGGCCGGCCGCCGGGTCGCCCGCGCACACGGCGCGCATCGCCGCCAGGTGCGACTCCACCGCCGACAGGTCCAGCGGTCCCCCACCCACCAGCGCCCGCAGGCGCTGCTCGTCGAGCGCGATCTGGCACCCCAGAAAGTCGGCCGCGCGCGAGAACAGCACCACGCCGGTGTTGACGAACTCGGCGCGCTCGATGCGCGGCACGACGCGCACCACCGCGTACTCAAACGCCCGACGCTCGGGCACGCGCCGCCTCCTCCATCAACTGGGGCAACTCCGCTCGCCGCTGGCGCAGCCACTCGGCGTACGCCTCTCGCTGCGCCTCCGGCGTGGGGGCAGCCGGCAGGGGAGCCAGCCAGGCATCCGGCAGCTGCGACGTGACCGCGGCGATCAGGCCGTCCGTCAGCGTCTCGGCCAGGCGCTCGCCCGCCGCCCCCAGCTGGTCGGCCCAGGGCAACAGCACGTGCTGCCGGATCAACGGAAACCGCCGGGCCGGGTTCGCGTCCGCCACGGCGCCGCTCCAGTCGTGCTGCCAGTACAGGGCCGCGCCGTGATCGATCGGCGCCAGCAGGCCCCGCCACCACAGCAGGTTCGGGTTGCGCGCGGTGCGATCGACGTTCGTCGTGAAGCTGTCGAGCGCCACGATGGCGGAGGCGATCGCGCCGCCCGGCCCCGGTCGGGCCGCCGGATCGAAGGTCACGGCGCCGTCCAGGTGGCGCAGCCCCAGGTTCACACCCACGCTGGCGCGCAGGATGTCCTGCACCTCGCTGTCGGGTTCGGTCCGCGCCAGCGCCAGATCCAGCTGCACGGAGGTCAACTCCGGGACGTCCAGTCCCAGCGCGCGGCCCAGCTGGCCGGCAATCAACTCGGCGATCAACACGCGGGCGCCCTGGCCGGCCCCGCGCAGCTTCACCACGTAGGCCTGTCCATCATCCGCCTCGACCAGCGCGGGGACCGAACCACCCTCGCGCAGCGGGGTGATGTAGCGCGCGGCCACCACGTGACGAAAGCTGGGGACGGCACCGGAGGCGGGAGGGGGCATCGACGCCGTCATTCTGCCATGGCCGCGTGCAGCAGGTTACCTGGAGCACCCTCGTGGTACGCCCTGGTAACGGAACGCCGGCGCGTCGCGCGTCGCCTTTGGCATTTTTTGAAACGCCAGGGCTTGCGCGCGATGGCATGGTTCTGGCTGACCGCTGGGCTGCCCGTCTTCTTCACGCCCGAGCGAGGAACCTGATGAAGCTGTTCAGCTGCGCCGCCTGCCAACAAATCGTCCACTTCGAGAACTCGCAATGTACCAATTGCGGCCACGCGCTGGCCTTCTTGCCGGACCGCTCCTTGTTGACGGCGATCGAGCCCGCGAACGACGCCCCCGGAGTCGTGGTGGCGATGGGCCCCGGGGCAGACGGTGCCCGGTACAAGCTGTGCGGCAACCAGATCGACCACGGCGCCTGCAACTGGGCGGTCCCCGAGTCCGACGAGCATCGCTTCTGTCGCGCCTGCCGGCTGAACGACATGATCCCCAACCTGGCTCAGCCCAAGGCCAAGGAGGCCTGGTTGAAGCTGGAGCAGGCGAAGAGGCGGCTGATCTACACGCTGCTCGAGCTGCACCTGCCGGTCGACTCGCGCGCGGAGCACCCCCAGGGGCTGGCCTTTGCCATGAAGGAAGACCAGCCGTCCGAGAAGGTGATGATCGGCCATGACTCCGGTTTGATCACCATCAACATCGCCGAGGCCGATTCGCCCTTCCGCGAGAAGATGCGCCTCGAGCTGGGCGAGACCTACCGCACCCTGCTGGGCCACTTCCGGCACGAGATCGGTCACTACTACTGGGATCGTCTGATCGCCGGCTCGGACCGCCTGGGCGACTTCCGGGCCCTGTTCGGCGACGAGCGCGCGTCTTACGAGGAGGCGCTGCAGCGCCACTACAAGGAGGGGGCGCCCCGGGATTGGCCCACCCGCTTCGTCAGCTCGTACGCGTCGATGCATCCCTGGGAGGACTGGGCGGAGAGCTGGGCTCACTACCTTCACATGGTGGACACGCTGGAGACGGCGCGCACGTTCGGCCTGGCGCTGAAGCCGCAGGTCGCCCCGGGGGCGGCCAAGGCGGCGAAGGAGACGGCCAAGCTGCAGGTCGGGACGCGGCGCCTGGCCTTCGACGACTTCGACGATCTGGCGCGCGCCTGGGTGCCGCTGACGATCGCGCTGAACAGCTTCAACCGCAGCATGGGGCTTCAGGATCTGTATCCGTTCGTACTGGCCGAGCCCGCCCTGAAGAAGATCCGCTTCGTGCACGACGTGATCGAGCGGCTGCACCTGCCCGCCCGACAAGCGGCCTGACCGCGCCGACCGCCGGCGGCCGAGGTCGCTCGCCAGCACATGAGGGAGGCGGATGCGCGCGCCGCCCGCTTTTCGCGTCGCTGCGGCCGTAAGACGGCCCACCGCGCGCGGTGAGTTTGTCGCCGTCCAGCCCGCCTTTGCGTGCGGAGAGGTCGGACCGGCAACGCCCGACCGTGATCGACGCTGCGTCGGACGGGCGGCGCCGCGCGTGCAAATTTATCTGGCGCTTTTGCCAGTCCCGCGCGACACCTTGTTCTTGATTCCCACAGGACGCGGCGAAGGTGTTCCGAAGTAGCCGCTCATCCGTCGATGTCGTCCCGATCCCCACGGCCAATCAAGCCCGCCCCGGAAACCGCCGATCCCCATCGGTCCGGCGGGCGTGGTCGATGTCTCGGTCCCCACGGCCCGTCCCGTGACGCGTGATATATCGCTCGCGAAAATATTCCTATTCAATGTCGCACCGCCACCGCCCATTCGAGGGAGCTCTCGTGAATCATCCAGCACTGCGCACCACTTTCTTCGGTTTCCTGACCCTGGGCCTGGCGACGGGATGTAGCTTCGACAAGAAGTCGTACGATTACATGGGCGCCCCGCCCGACAGCGGCACCGGGATCGTCGTCAACCAGCCCGACGGCGGCAAGCTCCTCTCCGACTCGGCCGTCACCGGCACGGCGCCCGACGTGATGTTCACCCCGGCCGACACGGGCGGCTACGCGCTGGGCGATCCACTGACCAGCGGCAACGCCACCGGAACCGTCGGTGACTCCAACGGCTGCAACACGCTGATCGGAGCGGTCCGTGACTTCAAGGGCAAGAACGAGCAGGGCGGCGATCCGGACTTCGAGGCGTTCGCCGGGCAGGGTCCGACGACCGGCCTGGTGGCGAGCGATCTCGGCTCGGACAAGAAGCCGGTCTACGCGTCCAAGTGCGAGGGCGGCATGATGACGACCGCGGCCTGTCCCTACGGCCAGATGACCACCACCAAGGCGAACTTCGACGAGTGGTACCGCAACACCGACGGCGTCAACAAGCCCTACATCGTCTACTTCCAGTTCGCCTCGAACGGCGGCGTCTCGACGTTCGCCAGCAGTCACTTCTTCCCCCTGGACAACGCCGGCTGGGGCAACTCGGGGACCGGCAACGACAACCTCCAGCACAACTTTGGCTTCACCACCGAGCTGCACACCAGCTTCCAGTACATGGGCGGCGAGCACTTCACCTTCACGGGCGACGACGACCTGTGGGTGTTCATCAACGGCAAGCTGGCCATCGATCTGGGCGGCCTGCACAGCTCGCAGAGCCAGACCATCGACCTGGACAGCGCCGCGGGAAAGCTGGGGATCACGAAGGGGAACAACTACCCGATGGAGCTCTTCCACGCCGAGCGACACACCACGGCTTCGAACTTCCGCGTCGACACCAACTTCGTCTTCACGAACTGCGGCTTCATCATTCCGTGAAGCGAGCTGGCCGAGGCGGCCGGGCCGACCGGCGCGGGCTCACGCCGCGCCGGCCGGACCTGCTGGCGGGGGTCAGAAGATCATGACCTCGCAGCAGCCGCTGATGCAGATGGTTCGTTCGGGGCACAGGCTGGCGTTCGTCCCGCACACGATCTGATCCGACAGACACTGGGGCTGCGGGCCACCGCTGCCGCCCGCACCGCTGCTGCCGCCCGCGCCGCCCGCGCCGGACGTGGTGCAGCTGGGGTCCAGGGTGGTCCGGCCCAGACACAGCTGGCAAGGCCCGCAGGTCTTCATGCAGCTGGTCTGCTGGGTGCAGACCGGGCACTTGGTGGGGTCGCCGAAGTCCGCGGCGGTGCAGGTGGGGTCCAGCCGGATCGGGTGGTCCACGCCGTCGACCTGACAGCAGCCGAAGCAGTCACAACCCTTCGGGGTCAACGCCTCGCACGAATTGATGCACTTCTGCGACTGCGCGCCAGGGCAATTGTTGTACGACGGATCGTAGGGGCAGCTGGCGGCAGCGCCGGCGCCCACGTTCGCCGGATCGCACTTCAGCTCCCAGTTGCAGCCGTCGTCCCCCATCCCCGAGTTGCCGTCGAAGAAGCAGTCCTGCTTGCAGGCGTCCACGTTGTCCCCGGGGATTCCCGTGGCGAACGAGGACTCGTCGTTGTCCAGGGGGCTGACGCACTCAGGATCGGCCAGATCGATCTTGCCGTCCCCGTCGTTGTCGATCCCGTCGGAGCACTGGGTGGTCCCCACGGTCCCCCCGGTTGCTACCCCACCGTTGGTCCCGCCAACGCCGCCATTGACCCCGCCGCCCCCGACCACCGTGCCGCCAGTGCCGCCGTGGCCCCCTGTCCCCAGCTTTCCGCCGCCCGCCCCCGCCCCCGTGCTGCCGCCGACGCTGCCTTTCGCGGACGACGAGCCGCAGCTCGCGGCACCCAGGGCCAAACATGCGCTGACGCTGACGACCAGTGCGGATTTGTACGACATCGGGGACTCTTCTCCTCGTTCAGGGGCCTCACGCGGCGGCATCGTTCTGCCGAAGATCAGGGACGCGCTTGACGGGACAACGAGCGAACCGGGGCTTCGATACAGCGACGATGAAGAAACAGCATGGCCGGCGCTCGCCCCCCGGCCACACCCCGCATATCCTGATTGTATCCGGTGGCCGGGTTCGCTCGTAGTTTTCGCGTGACGTTTACCGTGGCCCTTAACCCAGAACAGAGCGGCGCCTATCCGGTCCTGACCGGCAGCGCCGACGCGGTGACGCGCGCCGAAGAGGAGCGTCGCCTGATCGCCCGCTGTGCGCAGGGCGAAGCGGAGGCCTTTCGGCCGCTGGTGGTGCGGTACCAGCGCGTGGCGTTCTCGGTCTCGTATCGCATGCTGGGTAGCCGCGCCGACGCCGAGGACGTCAGCCAGCAGGCGATGGTGGACGCGTTCCACGCCATCGATCGCTTCCGCAACGAGGGGAAGCCCAACGCGTTCTCGGTGTGGCTGCTGAGGATCGTCATCAACCGTTCGAAGGACGTGCTGAAGTCGAAGCGGTGGACCGAGAAGCCGCTGGGCGGCGAGGGCGAGGTCGCCGGCAGCGACGCCGCTTTCGCCCACCGCCCCCTGGATCCCGAGGTGAACCTGGCCAGCAACCAGCAGCGGCAGCTCCTGGAAGCGGCGCTGCTGGCGCTGCCCCCCAAGTACCGGGAGGCTCTGATCTTGAAGGACGTGGAGGATCTGTCGTACGAGGAGATGCGGTCAATTCTGCGCCTGCCCATCACCACCCTGAAGATCCGGGTCGTGCGCGCCCGGGGCAGGCTGCGCGAGCTGCTGGGAGAACGCGAGGAGATGCCATGATCACCAAGACGCCGGCCGGACGGCCGGCCGAGGAGCCGCCGCGAACGTCACACGCGGTGACGGACGATCAACCCATCGCCGCGCTGGCGGAGCTGCGCCAGGTGACTCCGCCGGCGGCTCTGGTGGCGCGGGTGATGACGTCGGTGGCGGCGCCCCGGCCCTGGACGTTGTGGCAGGCCTTCGGCCGCCTGCTGCGGGCAGAGGTGAGGCTGTCGGTCCGCACCGCGGTCCTGCTGGCGGTCGTCGGCGGCGTGGGGGCCTGGGCGGCGCGGCGGCCTCAGCCATCCGCTGCCGTCGCCGTGGCCCCGCCTGCCGGTGCGGTCGAGGGGAGCGCGGTGCCGGACAGCCCCGCCCCGGTGCTGGTCCGGTTCACCTTCGAAGACCGGCGCGCCCAGCAGGTGTTCGTGGCGGGCGACTTCAACGACTGGAACCCGATCCCGCTGGACCGCGAGGACGGCGTGCGCGACAGTCGATTCGTGGCCACGGTGGCGCTGCCCAAGGGCGTGCATGAATACATGTTCCTGGTGGACGGGAACTGGGTGCGGGATCCTCTCGTCAGCGACAGCCGTCCCGATGGATTCGGGCGGCAAAATTCGCTCCTGCGTCTGTGAGGCGCGCGGCCCGGTCAGACGCGGGATCGTCGCGCGCCTGGCTGGCCGCCACCCTCGCGCTGCTTTCCTTGCGGGCAGCGCTGGCCCAGGCCGCTCCCCAGGCCAGCGCCACGGCCGACGTGTTCGCAAGCGGCGGATACGACTCGAACCTGTTCCTGCTGGTGGCGGCCGACCCCGATAGCCCCACCTATCGTTCGTACGCGGGCGGATTCCTGCGCGTGGCGCCGGGGGGCGCGCTGGCGCTGGCCGGCGACGATCTGCGCCTCGAGCTGCGCGGCAGCGCCGACGTCCGGCAGACCTTCGGCAGTGGCACGCTGTTCCTCGAGGACGCACAGCTGACGCTGATCCAACCCGAGCTCGGTCCGTTCGATCTTCGCGTCGGAGTGAGCGGGGGCCGGTTCGACGCCACGGTGGACGAGGCGCTGCGTTTCTCGTCGCTGGGCGGCTCGCTGGAGGCGACCTGGCGGCTGTTCGAGCGGTGGCGCTTCACCGCGACCTACCGGCTGCTGGGGCGGTGGTTCGGCGCGCCCGACCGGATCGGGGTGGTCCGGGACCTGGCCCAGGATGTCGAGCTGAGATCTCTGTTTTCCGCCGGGCCGGGCACGCGGGTGGCGCTGTCGATCGGCTACGTCGATCTCCGCTCGAACCTCAGCGAGGCGGCCACGGGGGCGGCGGGGGTCACCGGCCAGTTCGATCGCTTCTGGGTCGGCCTCGACGGGGTCCACGTGCCGGCCCCCGGCGTGACGCTGTTCGCTTCCTTGTGGGCGGGCGCGATGAGGCCCGATGGTGGCCCGGCCGACCTCCAGGTGGGCGGCGCGGCAGCCGTTTCGAAGTCGCTGGGGAAAAGTGTCGACGCCGTCCTCCGCTACGAAGGGCTGATTGACCGTCGCAGCGCCAGCAGCACCGAGGCGAGCGACTTTCAGCGCCACGTCGTCACGGCCGGTCTGCAGTGGCGCGGCGCCACCTCCCGCCGTCCGCCGCCCCCCGTGCTCCCCGCGGACGAAAGCCCGACCGTGGTCGATGGCCGCGTGCGCTTCACGTTCAAGGCGCCACGGGCGACCTCCGTCGCGGTGGTGGGATCCTGGAACGATTGGGCGCGCGACGTCCCCGCCCAGGGGCTGCGGCCGGGCCCCGAGCCCGGCGCCTGGGAGGCACGGCTGGCGCTGCCCCCCGGGACCTACCGCTTCCAGTTCCTGGTGGATGGCCGCGCGGTCAGCCCGCCCGCCGCCGTGCGGCATGCCGATGACGGATTCGGCGGGCAGGACGGAATTGTCGAAATCCGGGACGGCCCGTGAGTATCTTTCCGCCCACCCGCTCGTACTTCGCTACAGACCCGAAACGTATGAGACCCCCTCCGCTGCATAGACTCCTCGGTTCGCTCGGCGTGCTGGCCGTGTTGCTGGCCGCTGCCGGCGACGGGCACGCGGCACCGGCGGCTGGCCCAGACCAGGTCGTTCCCGCCGACGCCCGGCTGGGGGCCGCGCGGGACAGCATGCAGGCCGCGGTGGACAGGGCCGGGGTTGCCGGCCTGCCCACCCGGCCGCTGATCGTCAAGGTCCGGGAGGGACTGGCCAAAGGGGTTCCGCCCGAGCGAATCGCGGCCGCCGTGGAGTCCCTGGCCCGCGGCCTGGAAGACGCGAACCAGTTCGCGCGCGCGCACGGGCGCGGCGCCTCCCCGGCTCTGTTGACGGCGCTGGCCGACCTGCACGCGCGCGGCGTCGCTCTGCAGAGCGCCGCGCCCCTCGTCACCGCCCACGCCGATGAGCCTGCTCTGCTGCGCGCCATCGACGTGCTGGGCGAGCTGGCCGCGCGCGGTTATCCCGAGGGTCCGGCCGGGCAGCTGCTCCGGAACGTCGAGGAGCGCGACCCGGCCGCCATCGGTCGCGTCGCCTCGGGCCTGGAGACAATCCGCCGCGGGCTGACCGTCAGCCGCGCCGACGCCCTGGACGCGCTGGGGGCGAACCTGTCGCTCGACGGCACGGCGCTGGACGCTGCCGTGAACAAGTCCCTGGAAGGCAAAGAGCACGGCGCCGCTGCCGGCAACGGACACGGCAATGGGCAAGGGAGCGACCACGCCGCCGCCGCGTCGAAGAAGGGGATGGGAAAGGGCTTGCTGAAGTAGCGCGTTGCCGCCACTAGTTCCCCAGGCACTGCCACGAACCGAGCAGGCAGACGCACAGGTTGGTCCCGTTGCCCGCGCATATTCCGGACACGCAGGCCTCGCTGCCCGGGTTCTTGGGGCAGACGGAGATGACGCCGCCGTAGGATCCCGAGGAGACGCAGCTCCACTTCTTGTTGGACCCGCACACGCACACGTTGCCGTCGCTGGAGGTGCACGTGCCGTCGCGGTCCGAGCACTTCGCCCCGTCCGGTGAGGCGGGGCACGCGGGCATGTCCATGGCGCCTCCTGCGCCCGTCACCCCGCCGCTGCCGGGCGCCCCGCCCACGCCAGCCCCGACGCCCCCGGTGGCGGTGACGCCGCCGCTGCCCGAGCTTCCCCCGATGGCGACGATTCCACCCGTGCCGACGCGACCGCCGGTGCTGGCGGTGCCCCCCGTTCCGACCAGGCCGCCGCTGCCCACGATTCCGCCGCTGGCGGTGACCCCCCGGCCGCCGGTGCCGGTGACGCCTCCGCTGCCTGGGCGCCCCCCGGTGGCGACCGTGCCGCCCGTTCCGCGAACACCTCCGGTTCCGCCGGTGTTGGCCGGGGCGCTTCCCCCGCTGCCCTGGATTCCGCCGCTGGCCGTGACGCCGCCGGTACGTCCACCGGTGCCGTTCGGCACACCGGGGGCGCCGCCGCTGCCGGTCGCTCCCGTCCCGGTGCTGCCACCCGAGCCGGCCCCATCGCCTGTCGCCATCCCGCCATGTCCGCCGGTCTCCACATGGGAGGCCCCGCCGTTACCTGAAGGAGCGCGGCCGCCCGCCGCCTGGTTGCCGGTCCCCGACGAATCACCCCGGTGCAAGATGCCGCCATCGGTGCCGGTGGCGCCGGCCGCATTCCCCTGGACATTGCTGGTGCTTCCGCCCTGGTCGGGAGAAGATCCGCCGCACGCGGACAGGCCGATCAGCATCGCCAGCATCGGCCCGTTGAAGCGTCGCCCAGCTCTCACGGCGTCGTCGTGTTGCGTGTCGCGTGCCAACTGCCCGGGTCGCCCCCCCTGCCGGCGATCGGCGTGGCACGTGATGTGTAACGAAGCCCGACGGGAGGACACCATGGCAAACAAGAAGACATCGACGGTGCACGGCAAGATCGCCTGTCTGCTGGCGGGCGGCTTCGAGGACTCCGAGTTCGACGTTCCTCGCCAGCGGCTGGAGCAGGCCGGCTATCAGGTGGAGGTCATCGGCGCGAAGGCCGGGGAAGAGCTGAAGGGGTACAAGGGGAAGGTCACCACGCGGGTCCAGCGCGCCATCGACGACGTGAAGCCCCAGGACTACGAGGGGCTGTTGATCCCCGGCGGCCACTCGCCCGACATGCTCCGCGCCGACGAGCGCTTCGTCGCCTTCGTGCGCGCCTTCGACCAGACGAAGCGGCCGCTGGGGGCCGTCTGTCACGGCCCGCAGCTGCTGATCACCGCGGGGCTGGTGAAGGGCCGCACGCTGACGGCCTGGCAGACCATCCAGGAGGATCTGCGGCAGATCGGCGCCCAGGTCCAGGACGAACAGGTGGTGGTGGACGACAACTGGATCACCAGCCGCAAGCCCGCCGACCTGGAGGCCTTCAGCGACAAGCTGATCGAGGAGCTGCACGAGCTGGAGGGCCGGGGTCTATGGCCCCAGACCGAGAGCCGCACGCAGATGAGCGTCTGAAGACGGGGCAGCGCCGCGCCGCCCTCTCGTCGCCTCAGGCCGCGAGGGCGGCGACCGGCTCGCGCTCCTGACGTCCCGGCCGGGCAATGCCAGGCGTCCCGGCGCCGCGAACACATCGCTGCCCGGGACGTGGATTTGGGTGAGCGACGGGGGTTGAACCCGCGACCCTCGCAGCCACAGTGCGATGCTCTACCAATTGAGCTACGCCCACCGTATTCAGTTTTTCGGACTGTGAAGCTCGGATTTCAGAGTTGTCGAACGATTCCCGACCTGCCCCGACCCATCCCCCTCCCCCGTCTCGCGATTTTCGGCGCGCCCGGAGGGAGTCGAACCCCCGACCCGCGGCTTAGAAGGCCGCTGCTCTATCCAACTGAGCTACGGGCGCATGCTTATGATTTCGACGGACCAGCGTCAAGGTCTTTTACCCCGAAGGGGCGCCGTCCCACCACAGGCGCCTCGTTCGGGGTGCGGCTGAATGCCGCACCGGCCCGCGGCTAGGCGCTGTCGATCTCCTGCAGCTCTCGCCCGCTGAGGCCCAGCAGGTACAGGATGGCGTCCAGGCCCGAGGCGGAGATGGTGGTGTCGGCCGCCTCGCGCAGCTTGGGCTTGGCGCGGAAGGCGATGCCCAGGCCCGCCTTCTCCAGCATCAACGCGTCGTTGGCGCCGTCGCCCACGGCGATGACCTGGTCCAGCAGCACGCCCTCGTGCTGGGCGATCAGCTCCAGCAGCTCGGCCTTGCGGACGGCGTTGACGATGGGGCCCACCACCTTGCCGGTCAGCTTGCCGTCCACCACCTCGAGGTTGTTCGAGAAGGCGTAGTCGATGCCCAGCCGTCGCTTCAGCGCCTCGGCCGCCCGCGAGAAGCCGCCGCTGATGACGGCCGTCCGGTAGCCCAGCCGCTTCAGCACGCGGATCAGCGTCTCGGCCCCCTCCGTCAGCGGCAGGTTGTTCGCGATCTGGTCCAGCACCTTCACGTCCATGCCGGCCAGCAGGCCCACGCGTTGGCGCAGGGACTCGTCGTAGTCCATCTCGCCTTGCATCGCCTTCTCGGTGATCTTGGCGACCTTCTCGCCCACGCCGGCGGCGCGCGCCAGCTCGTCGATGACCTCGATGCGGATCAGCGTCGAGTCCATGTCCATGACCACCATGCGCTTCGAGCGGCGGAACAGGCTCTCCCGCTGCAGCGACACGTCGAAGCCGGCCTTGGTGGCCACCGCCAGCAAGGACCGCTTCAGCGACTCGCGATCGCCGCCCGCCGGCAGGCTGGCGTGGATCTCCACGGACGCCAGCGTGTCCTCGGACAGCCGCGAGATCTTCTCGATGTTGGCGTTCTCGTTGGCCAGGGTCTCCGCCAGCGCGTGCAGCGCGCTCGCCCCCAGCGACCGCCCGATGGCGGTGATGACGTAACGGCGGGACGCCTCGCTGGTGCCGCGCGCCTCGCTGGGCGTGGGCGCGTCCGGCGTCACCGGGTTGAAGTCCAGCTCCAGGCCCATCTCCTTGGCGGTGAACAGCAGCTCTTTCAGGACGTCGCGGGCGTGCGGCAGACCGACCAGCAGGCACAGCGTCAGCTGCCCCTGCACCACCACCTGCTCGATGTCCAGCAAGGTGGCGCCCTCCTTCGAGAGGATGCCCGTCAACGTGGCGGTGATACCGGCGCGGTCGCGCCCGGTCACCGTGATCAAGACGCGGTCCATGGTGTCGGTCAAAGCGGGGGCAGTTTATGCGGACGCGGCCCGGCTGCAACAGCCCGGTTCCGGCTGCCCTTCTGACAGCTGTATCGGTTCGCTACAGAACGGTGGGGAAGCCGTCGATGCTGCCTCGGGTCATGCAGGTCTTCGTGGCGCGGCAGCCTATCTTCGACACCCGCAAGCGCGTGGTGGCGTACGAGCTGCTGTTCCGGGCCGGCCTGGAGAACGCCTTTCCGCGCGGCACCGATCCCGACATGGCCTCGGCCAAGGTCATCGATCACGCGCTGTCCGCCTTCGACTTCGGGGGCCTGACGCAGGGAAAGAAGGCCTACGTCAACGTCACCCGACGCGTGCTGTGCGAGGGGCTGTATTCGGTGCTACCGCCCAGGCAGACGGTCATCGAGCTGCTGGAGACCGTCACCGTCGACGACGAGACGCTGGCGGCGGTGAAGGTGGCCCGGCGCGCCGGCTACGACATCGCGCTGGACGACTTCGTCGACCGTCCGGGCGTCGAGCCGTTCGTGGACCTGGCGCAGGTGCTGAAGATCGACTTCCTGGTCACGCCCGTCGACGAGCGGAAGCGCCTGCGCGAGCAGGCGCGCAAGCGGAAGCTGACCTTGCTGGCCGAGAAGGTGGAGAACGCCGCCGAGTTCGAGAGCGCGGAGCGGCTGGGATACACGCTGTTCCAGGGCTACTTCTTCCAGCGGCCGGAGATCATCTCACGCGAGGACATCCCTCCTGCGAAGCTGACGTACGTGCGGTTCTTGCGCGAGCTGCAGAACCCGACGCTGGACTACGACGCCCTGGAGACGATCATCAAGCAGGACCTGTCGCTGTCGGTGAAGCTGCTGAAGCTGCTGAACTCGGCGGCGTTCGGCTGGAAGAGCCGGGTCACGTCGCTGAAGCACGCCCTGGTGCTGCTGGGCGAGCGGCCGTTTCGCAAGTGGGCCTCGCTGATCGCGGTGGTGGGGCTGACGGACGACCGCCCGCCCGAATTGGCGCTGGTCAGCCTGACGCGGGCGCGGTTCTGCGAGCGGCTGTGTCCGCTGGTCCGCTCGCCCCCCTCGGAGCTGGATGCGTTCCTGACCGGGCTGCTGTCGGCGCTGGACGCGATGATGGGGCGCCCCCTGCCCGAGTTGCTGCAGGAGATCGCGGTGTCGCCCGAGATCGACGCCGCGCTGCTGAGGCAGGACACGCCGCTTGGCAAGGCGCGCGCGCTGGTGGTGGCGTACGAGGCCGGGGCCTGGGACGACGTGGGCGTCCTGGCGTCCGCGCTGGGCGTTCCCGAGCGGGAGCTGCCGGCGCTGGCGGAAGAGGCGCGCGCCTGGGCCGCCACCACGCTGCCGCGCTGAGCGCCCTCCCCGGTACGGCGGCCTGGTCGCGACCGGCTGCGCTCTTCACCGCGGCGGGGGCGGCGTCGCGAACATCTCTTCGGGCGCGTCCAGGCCCGCCTGGGCCGCCGCCAGCAACGCTCGCCAGCGCGGGGCGGCCTCATGCGATGGATAGCGCCGCAGCAGGTCCCGCAGGATGGCGATGGCCTCCGGCCAGCGCCGCTGGTTCATCAGGCTCTCGGCGCGGCGGCCGCGGACCAGCGCCGGATCGGGCGCCGGTGCGCCCGTGCCCGCCGCGGAAGCTGCGCCCGGGGCGCGATCTGCGGACGGTGTCCGCGGGGCGGCGGCGGAGGCGCTCGGCGCCTTGGTCTTCTGGCCCGACTTCTTTTCCATCGCCATTGCGGCCGGGGGCGCTTGCCCCAGGTCGGCGTCGTCCTGCTGCATCTCCATCGGCGCGGCCCTGCCCTGGGCGGCCGGGGGAGCCGATGCGGCGGCCGCCGGGGGCGGCGGGACGGCAAAGTCGCGGGGCGGGCCGTCGAGCGGCGCTCGGGATGACGCCGACTTCGTCGTCGCCTGTGGCGCTGCACGCTGGGCATTGGAGGTGACGGACGGCGGCCGCGCCGCCCCTGTCGGTTCGCCCGCTCGCGCCCGTGCCCGATCTTCGTCGACGGCCCGGTCCAGCTCTTCCTCGTCGCGAACCTCCGCCCGGCGCGGCGAGGCCACCGGCGAGGGCCTGAGGGAGGGCGCTGGCCCGGTGGGCGCCGCTGGCTTCGCGGGCACGGCTTCGCGGGAAGCGGACGAAGGAGATCGCGCACCGGCAGGTGGCTGATTTCGATGGCGCGCACCCCCGGCCGCCGGCGCGCGCTGCAGCTGCCCGCGCGCGGCACCGTCGCTGCGCGAACTCGTCACCGGGGATGGCGCGGTGCGGTTGTCGTTCTTGTCCTTCTTGTCCTTGTCCTTCTCGGCCCCGGGGCCTGCTCCGTCCTCCTGGTCCTGACCGGCCGACCCCTCGACGGCCTGGCCTGCGAACGGGGGCGGCGGCCCGGGCGGCGGGCCCTGGTCGCGTGAGTGTCCCGCACCAGGCGCGGTAGGCGGGTTCGCCAGCTCACGCACGCGCTCCGCGCTGACGGGCGTCCTGGCCTCGCGGAAGATGGTGGCCCGCACCAGCACGAAGACCGCCACGGCGGCGACCGTGGCGAACGTCGGGAAGGTCCAGGTCCAGCGCCGGCGCAGGCGCACCAACCACCCCTCCGCCCCCGGCGACGCCGGGGCCGCCGGCGCTCCCGAGGGCGGGGCCTCCGCGGCAGGCCGGGACCCCGCCGCCACCGCCACGCCCGTCGCGACGTGCGGGCGACCCGTTGCCGCGGCCGCGCGCGCGGCCACGGCGGCGCGCGCCGCCTCGAACGCCTTCTCGCGTGCCCCGTCCGGCACCGGATCGGCAAGCGGCCGGCGCACCACTTCGCGGGCGAGCACGCGCGCCCGTTCGACCCCCGTCACCTGGGCGCGGCAGGCGGGGCACGCCTCCACATGCGCCTGGAAGGCCGCGCGCGCCTCGTCTTCGAGCTGCCCGTACAGGTAGTCGACCAGGCGGTCGCGAATGTCGGCGTGGGTGAACGTCATGGTGTCTGGGGCGGCCTCAGCCGCCCGTCCCCTCGGCGGCGCTGCCGCGCGGCTCGTGGAACGCGGCCAGCGCCTGGCGCAGCTTCTCCAAGGCATACCGCATCCGGCTCTTCACGGTCGGCTCGCTGGCGCCCACCGTCTGCGCGATCTCGGCGAAGGACAGGTCCATCACCTCGCGCAGCAGGAACACCTCGCGCTGGTCCGGGGGCAGCAGGTCCACCGCCCGGTCGATGTGCAAGCGCAGCTCGCGATCCATCGCCTCGCCCTCCGCGCCGGCGTCGCGGGCCGCCACGCGGTCGACCAGGATAGGCCCGGACGAATCACCGGCCATGGGCCGCACCGGCGCGTCCAGCGAGGACGCGCGCCGGTGAACCGCCCGGCGCGCGTGATCGGTGCACAGGTTTCGCGCGATGGTGTACAGCCAGGTCGAGACCTTCGCGTCGTGCTTCCAGTCCGCCGCCGCGCCCACCACCCGAAGGAAGACCTCTTGCAACAGGTCGGCCGCCGTGTCCGGGTCGCCCACGAAGCGGCGCACGAAGGTCCACAGCGGCCGCTCGTGGCGCGCCATCAGCGCCTCGAAGGCGGCGGCGTCGCCTTGCTGGTACGCCGCCATCAGGCTCTCGTCGGACGCCGCCACTCACCCTTCAGTAACGCACACAGCAGCCGTCCCGCCAACCAGCCGGCGGCGTGGCGTAACGACGATCGCTGCCGGGGAACGGCGTCGCGGTCTGGCGCCAGGCCAGGTCGTCGGGCTGGTCGCAGCAGCCGTCGACGTCGATGCCCAGCGCCACCAGACCGTCCCGATCGTTGTAGCGAACGCCCAGCACCGCGGAGGGGTGGGTGGCGTTGGCGCGCGTGAAGGCGACCTCGCGCAGGGGGGAGCTCAGCGACTCGCCAAACTCGGTGCCCAGGCCCGGCCGGCGGCTGGGCGCCGGGGCCGCCGCGGACTGGGCGTCGGCCATGGCAGAGGGCGGCGCGGCAGCGGGCGCCTCGGCCGCCCGACCGCCGGACTTCTTCGCCGGTGCCTGTGCTTCGCCTTCCCCGCCCAGACCGCCGCGGCTGCGGGATTCACCGTCGTACAGGTCATCCTGGAAGTCCCACGGGCGGCGGTGGTACCGGGGGACGTAAACGGGGCGCGGCGCCACGTACGGCTCGGGGAACAGCGCGACGCCGATGACGCCCACGTCGCGCGCGCTGCCGGTGCGGGCCGCGTAGGAATCGGCGACGCTGGTGAAGCGGAACGCCGCCGCCTCGGCCTGCGACACCCGCCAGCCGTCGATGTCGACCGTTCCCCAGGCGGGAACCAGGTAGCCGCGCTTGGTACGCACATCAGCCGTCTTGCCGTCGATGGCGTCCCGCCCGTCCACCGACACCACCGCCTCGACCCGCCGGCCGGTGTGATTCAGCACCCGCAACGTGTAGCGCGCCCCCAGTTGCCCCATCACGAAGCTCTCCCCGGCGTGCTCGAACGTGCGGGTAGGCGCCCCATCCACCAGCACCTGCAGCTCGTACCCGCCCCCCGCCGCCCGCAAGGGATATCCCCCGCCCGGCAACCGGGGCGAAGCGCAGGACGTGGACGCCACCCCAAGCGCGGGGATCAGGGCAGCGAGCAGAGACGACAAGAAGCGGCGAGACAGCGGGTGATGGACCATGGGAACCTCCGTTCCCCCCTGGAACGCGCCGCTCCCGGAAAAGATCTTCGCCCCCTCCGAATGGCGGCCAAGACGAAACGAACGACAACGGCGGGTGCGTCCACGGCGCCGCGCCGGTCCGTCACGCCCTCTCGACTGGTTGGCGGTGGGATGCGGCGTCCCACCCGGCAGCTCACAGCTCGATCTGCGTGCCGATCTCCACGACGCGGTTGGGCGGGATGGAGAAGAAGTCGGTGGCCGCGCGGGAGTTGCGCGACAGGAAGCTGAAGAGCTTCTTCCGCCAGATCGGCAGCGCCGGGTCCTTGCTGGACACCAGGGTCTCGCGGCCCAGGTAGTAGCTGGTGTCGGCCTGGTTGATGGTCAGTCCTACCGAGGCGCACAGCTTCAGCAACTCGGGCACGTCGGGGGTCTCCATGAAGCCGTAGTGGGCGGTCAGGCCCCAGAACCCGTAGCCGAAGTCCTTGTAGCGAAGGCGATCGGCCTTGGCCACCTCGGGCACGGCGTCCGTGACGATCGACAGCAGCACCACCTGCTCGTGCAACACCTTGTTGTGCTTGAAGTGGTGCAGCAGCACGTTCGGCATTCCGCGCCGGGTCGACGTCAGGAACACGGCGGTCCCCTTCACGCGATGGGGCTTCACCTGCTCGATGTCCATCAGGAAGGCCTCGACGGGCAGGGTCTCGGACGAGATGCGCGCCGCCAGCACCGCCCGCCCCTTCTTCCAGGTCGTCATGATGGTGAACACCGCGACGGCCACCGCCAGGGGGAACCAGCCGCCGGTGACGATCTTGGCCGCGCAGGCCGCGAAGAAGCCCAGGTCGAAGGTCAGGAAGACGACGGCCAGCACCACGCACTTCCAGATCGGCCACTGCCACCGGTCACGCGCCACGAACACGAACAGTACCGACGTGATGGCCATGGTCCCGGTGACGGCGATGCCGTAAGCGTCGGCCAGGCCGGACGAGGCGCGGAAGCCCAGCACCAGGGCCAGGCAGGCGAACATCAGGATGCTGTTCACCTCGGGGACGTAGATCTGGCCCTCGGTCTTGCCCGAGGTGTGAACGATGGTGACGCGGGGGACGTAGCCCAGTTGCACGGCCTGGCGGGTCAGCGAGAACGCCCCCGAGATCAACGCCTGGGACGCCACCACCGTGGCCACAGCGGCGATGGCCACCATCGGGTAAAGGGCGAAGCGGGGCACCATGTCGAAGAACGGGTTCGCGGCGTTGGGGCGCTCGAGCAGCAGCGCCCCCTGCCCGAAATAGTTCAGCAGCAGCGACGGGAACACCACCGTGCCCCAGGCCAGCTTGATGGCGCGGCGACCGAAGTGACCCATGTCGGCGTAAAGCGCCTCGCCGCCGGTGATGCACAGGACGACGGACCCCAGCACCAGGAAGCCGTGCAGGCGGCCGTGCACCAGGAACTTCACGGCATAGGCCGGGTTCAGGGCGTACAAGATCCCCGGATGGCGAAGGATCCAGGGCAGCCCCGCCGCCGCGATCGAAGCGAACCAGACGACCGTCAGCGGCCCGAACACCGCGCCGATGCCGCCCGTGCCCCGCTTCTGCACCGCGAACAGGCCGATCAGGATGCCGCAGGTGATGGGAACGACGAAGGGGGACAGCGCCGTGGTCGCCACCTCCAACCCCTCGACCGCCGACAGCACCGAGATGGCGGGCGTGATCATTCCGTCGCCGTACAGCAGGGCCGCCCCGAACAGCCCCAGGAAAGCGAGGGACCGGGTCCAGCGGTGGCGGCGGGCGTGCATGGGCGAGACCACCAGCGCCATCAGCGCCAGCACGCCGCCCTCGCCGTCGTTGTCGGCCCGCATGACGAAGCGCAGGTACTTGATCGAGATGACCAGCGTCAGCGACCAGAAGACCAGGGACAGCAGGCCCAGGATGTTGTCGGGCGTCGCGCCCACCCCGTGGGGCAAGGTGACGCACTCCCGGATGGCGTACAGCGGCGAGGTGCCGATGTCGCCGTAGACGACGCCCAGGGCGCCCAGCGCCAGCTTCGCCAGATCGGCGCCGTGGGCGTTGTGCGCGGAATGGACCGAGGCGTGGGTGGCAGACACGGAGTGCGTCGCGCCGGGCTGGACGGCGATGGCGGGCGCGGACGAACTGTGGGTGGTGTTCATCTAGACGGCAAGGGCGGACCAAGCCGCCCGACAATCACTGGCAGAATGCATCCCGGTCGATTTCTGAAACATTTCGCGTTCGTAAGTTTCTCGAAAACGGAGCGCCACCGCTAGCACGGGGCGGGCCGTGTTGCAAAACGCAAAACCTGGGCGGCGGCCTGCGCAGCAGAGATAACATGTTGAATTCACGTCGATTTTAAAACCTGGCAACGTTTCACGAACGGCCCGCGTCGGCGGGCCCGGTGCGCGCGGCGATCAGGTGGTAGCTGTCGACGAGGCGCCGCGTGTAGTCCCAGGCGCTCACGTAGCCAAGAAGGATGCCCGTGGCGATCGCGCCCTGCCCCAGGTAGCGCAGGGTCGGCTCTGCCGAGGGGATGAGGCGCTCGATCGACAGATAAGTGGGAAGGAAGCCCCACATGACGAAGTTGGTCTTCAGCTTGCCCACGAAGCTGCTGGGGACGTTCAGCTGGTAACTGGCCATGAACCGGCGAACCGTGGTCACCCAGAACTCGCGTCCCAGGTAGATCGTCAGCACCCAGGGCGGCAGGAACTGGTAGCGGGCGATGGCCAGGTACAGGACCAGCGATTCGAAGAAGATGTCGCAGAACTGGTCCAGCAACTCACCCAGCCGCGTGACCTGCCCGGTGCGGCGCGCCAGCCAGCCGTCCAGGTAGTCGGTCAACCCTCCCACGACGGCCACCATCATTCCCGCCCGTTCCAGACCGACGAAGAACATCCCGGCGGCGACCAGGACCAGGGCGATGCGCGACAGGGTGATCAGGTTCGGGGCGGTCGTCAGGTCGGAAACGAAGGTGCGGCGCGCGGCCGGCAGGGGGTGGGGCGAAGACATGGACGGGCGGATCTTACTCCTCCGCCCACGCAACGGCCCGTCACCGACCCGGCGCGCCATCCGGCGCAGCCCCCGTCACGGCGCGGCGCCGTCCACCGACACCAGCGCCACCGACGCCGAGGCGCCCAGGCGGTCCGCGCCCGCCGCGCGCATCGCCAGGGCCTGGGCGCGCGTGCGGATGCCCCCCGACGCCTTCACCTGGGCCCGGCTGCCGGCCAGCCGCTTCAGCAAGGCGACCGCCTCGACGGTGGCGCCGCCGGGCCCGAAGCCGGTCGACGTCTTCACGAAGGCCGGGCCGGCCGCCAGCACGGCCCGCGCGGCCGCTGTGTTCACCGCCTCGTCGAACAGCGCCGTCTCCAGGATGACCTTCACCGGGATCGCGCCCGCTGCCGCCACCAGCGCCGCCGTCTCGGCGGTCAGGCGCGCCGCCTCGCCGGCGCGGACCCAGCCCAGGTTGGCGACCATGTCCAGCTCGGTCGCGCCGTCCTCCAGCGCGCGACGGGCCTCGAACACCTTCGTGTCGGTGGTGTTGGCGCCGTGCGGGAAGCCGACCACCGCCGCCACGCCGACGGCGGAGCCGGCCAGGGCCCGGGCCGCGTGGGCCACGAACACCGGCTGGACGCATACGGTCCGGAAGTGAAAGGCACGCGCCTCGTCGCACAGGCGATCGATGTCATCCGGCAGGGCGTCCGGGCGAAGGCAGGTGTGATCGATGATGGAGGCCAGCGCGTGGTCGACGGACATGGCAGAGGTCACCTTACCGCGAGCGGCGGGAATTCGACGCGGCGCCCCCGCCAACTGCTACGCTTGGCAGGTGACCGCCGATGGTTCCGCCGCGGGTGAGCCGTCCCCATCCACCGACGAGCCGGCGGTGACCCTGGCAGACATCCAGGCGGCCCAGGCGCGCATCGCCGGGCGGGTGCACGTGTCACCGTGCACGGCGTCCCGTGCCGTCAGCGAGGCCACCGGGGCGCGCGTGTCCTTCAAGCTGGAGAACCTGCAGCCCATGGGCTCGTTCAAGGAGCGCGGCGCCTGCAACCGGTTGCTGCGGCTGACGGCGGACGAGCGCCAGCGCGGGGTGATCGCCGCCAGCGCCGGCAACCACGCGCTGGGCGTCGCCTATCACGCCCAGGCGCTGGGCATCCCCGCCACCATCGTGATGCCGGCCAGCTCGCCCTTGATCAAGGTGACGCAGACCCGGGCGCTGGGCGCCACCGTGGTGCAGGTCGACGGCGGTTACGACGCGGCCTGGAAGGCGGCGCAGCGCCTGGCCGCCGAGCGCAACCTGGTGGTCGTGCACGCCTTCGACGATCGCGACGTCATCGCCGGTCAAGGGACGATGGGCCTGGAGATCGTCGAGCAGGTGCCCGACCTGGACGCCCTGCTGATCGCGGTGGGGGGCGGCGGCATGGTGGCGGGCGTGGCCACCGCCCTGAAGGCGCTGCGCCCGTCAGTGCGCGTGATCGGCGTGCAGAGCGAGGCCATGCCCGGCATGCGGGCCGCGCTGCGCGAAGGCTGCCCCGTCCGCATCGAGCCCACGCGCACCATCGCCGACGGCATCGCCGTGGGGCTGGTGGGCGCCCTGCCCTATCCCGCGGTCTGCCGGTACGTCGACGAGGTGGTCACCGTCGACGACGAGGAGATCGCCGAGGCCATCCTGACCCTGCTGGAGCGCGAGAAGACCGTGGCCGAGGGGGCCGGCGCGGCGCCGCTGGCGGCGCTGTATCACCGCGACCTGGGCCTGGCCGGCAAGAACGTGGTGGTGGTGGTGGGCGGCGGCAACATCGACGTGAACGTCCTGTCGCGCATCATCGATCGCGGCCTGATGAAGTCGGGGCGCATCATGCGCACGCGCATCATGCTGCCGGATCGTCCAGGCTCGCTGGCGCAGCTGCTGGCCATCATCGCCGACAAGCAGGCCAACGTGCTGGCCATCGATCACGACCGGCGCGCCGCCCGGCTGGCGCTGGGGCAGACGTTCGTCGACGTCGAGGCCGAGACGCGCGGGTTCGAACACGTGACCGAGATCGTCGAGGCCCTGCGGGCCAAGGGCTTCGTCCCCGCGGCCTGATCGGCGGTAGGAGCCGCTCAGGGCAGCGCCCGCGTGGCCGGATCGTACAGCAGCGCGTGCGCCTCGCGCAGCAGAGCGGGGATGCGTTCGCACAAGGGCGCGTCCGCCAGCGCCGCGCGCAGGGCGATGTCGTCGATCTCGGCGGCGCGCGCGCCGGGAACCCAGGCGTCGTCCGGGCTCATCGCGGCGTAACGTTCCTTGGCGAAGTCGAGCAGATCGAAGGCGCGGACGAGGTTGCGCAGCCACAGGATTCG